>ENA-ORTM01000202-ORTM01000202.1-human-gut-metagenome-genome-assembly--contig:-NODE-202-length-74376-cov-3.010562_pt1 | contig 74376 bp, 66 predicted proteins | sample MGYA00241909_ERZ509182 | MGnify/ENA primary metagenome ERZ509182 (study PRJEB26280, sample SAMEA2338855) | human gut metagenome | biome: human gut; feature: human-associated habitat; material: faeces...
GCGGTTGATATTTGGAGCGGATAAAAGGGCAGGAGGACAGATCTTTATTGATGGGAAAGAGGTAAAGATAGAAAGTCCCAGAGATGCCATTGCAAATAAAATTGGATTTGTGACAGAAAACAGAAAAGAAGAGGGACTCTTCCTGCGCACCAGCGTGCGTATGAATACCGTGATGGTTGCGCTGAAAAAAATTCTGAGAATGAATCTGTTTTTTGATTTCAGGAAAGAAAAAGAGATCGCAGAGGATTATGTAAAGAAATTAAATACTGTAACGCCTCATGTAAACCAGCGGGTGATGTTTTTAAGCGGTGGGAATCAGCAAAAAGTGGTTCTTGCAAAATGGTTATTTTCTGATTCCAGAATCATTATTTTTGACGAGCCTACCAGAGGAATCGATGTGGGAGCAAAAAGGGAAATTTATGAGATTATTAATCAGTTGGCAGCGGAGGGGAAGGTAGTAATTGTGGTTTCTTCAGAAATGGAGGAAGTTATGGGGATTACAGACCGGATTCTGATCATGCATGAAGGCAAAATTGCTGGTGAACTTACGAAAAACGAATATTCTCAGGAAACCATCACGGAATATGCAGTAGGAGGGAAATAAAGATGCAGAAAAACAGTCCTATTAAAAAAATTGCCAAGATTGCGAATGATATGGGGGCGTGGCTCCTGATCATCGTAGTAGCACTTTTTCTTACATTTACAACCGATAAATTTTTAACCGCGGACAATATTTTAAATGTTCTTCGTCAGACAGCGGTGACAGCGATTACAGCCCTGGGGGCGTCCTTTGTAGTACTGGGAGGAGAGATTGATCTGAGTACTGGTATGGCATCCACACTGGCAGGATGCAATGCAGCACTGTTAATGACAAAACTGAACTTTGGCGTAATTCCTTCCATCATTGTTGCTGTGTTGATTGGTTGCCTTTGCGGTATGGTTACAGGATTGATTGTTACATATTTTAAAATTTCATCCTTCATGGCCAGTTTGGCTATGCAATATATCATTCAGGGTATTATTTTGATCACTACAAACAGTATGCCCATCACAGGACTTCCGGACAGCTTCATGGTTCTTGGGCGGGGATATGTGGGCAATTTTCTTCCGGTACCCATTATCATTATGGCAATTTTCTTTATTGTCGGAGCGATCCTTTTAAAGTACACCATTTTTGGACGTGGCGTTATGGCGATCGGTGAAAATGCAGAGGCAGCCAAGTTGTCAGGATTGAATGTCAATTTGACAAGAGTGGCCATGTTTGTAGTGTGCGGTTTTTGTTCTGCATTTGCAGGAATCGTACAGGCTTCGCGTATGTCTTCCGGTCAGCCCTCTTCCGGTACAGACCTGTCTTTGCAGGCACTGGCAGCCGTATATATCGGAGGTACGTTTAAAGGCAATATGCTCAATACCCTGGCCGGTGCTTTGGCATGGGGATTTGTAAACAACGGTATGAACCTGCTGGGGGTCAACGCATATTGGCAGAAGGTGGTTCTCGGTGTCGTGATTATCGTGGCAGTTGGATTTGATATTTTCCGGGCTAAGATGAGTACTGCAAAACACTAATGAAAGGCAGGTAAACTCATACGAAAAGCCTTGCAATAAAAGTTGAAAAATGAAAAGAAGTTATTATTTTTCTTAAAATATAGGAGGAAACAGAAATGAAAGTTGCTTACACTGCATGGACCTGGCTTCAAGATGAATACAATAACTGGGCACCGCCCAGTCCTTATCCGAAACGGGATTTTGAACAGTCTTTGAGAGATTTAAAAGACTGTGGATATCAATATATGGAGAATTTTAATGTCGTTGCAGATATTTATGAAAACGATAAGGAAGAATTTGATGCGCTGATGGAGAAATACGGAATTGAGTTTTCCTGTATTTACACTTACCTTACCGATAATCTGGAAAAAGATCTAAAGATTGGTGAGCGCTGTGCAAAATTTGCAAAAGAGCATAATTTTTCAATCATGAATCTGGAGATGCCAAGAAAGAAAATCGGACAGCCGTTGGATGAAGAGACAATGCTTGGGGTATGCAGAGCAGCGGATGAGATGGCGAAGGTCTGTAAAAAGTATGGTCTGCAGATGAATATGCATCCTCATTGGGGTACTTATGTGGAAACAGAAGCACAGATTGATTTTTTCCTGGAGCATGTAACAGAGGATATGAAACTCTGTCTGGATACTGCCCATACGACGCTTTGCGGGATGGAACCAAAATATCTGTATGACAAATATTTATCTGCAGGAAAAGTGGGATACGTTCATCTGAAAGATATTTCCGGGGCACCGGGAGAAGAAAGAGACTGCGTGGGCAAGATGGTTCAGGATCCAGAGTTGTATCGGGTAGCAGATCCAGCCTATCCACCCAGAAGATTCCGCGCACTGGGACAGGGAATTGTAGATTTTCCAGGTATCCTGGAAGTTTTGAAAAAACATGGCTATGACGGATTTTTGACCGTAGAGTTGGACTTTAACCGGGTCAATAATTATGAATCAGCAAGAACATCCAGAAAATATATCAAAGATATGCTTGGGCTGTAAAAAAGAAAGAACCAGAAGAAAGGAGGAAAGGAGTATGAGAAAAGCGTATATTTTCTATGGAGGTTGGGATGGACACGAACCGGAACAGGTAAGCGCAAGATTTAAACGAATGTTGGAAGCGGAAAATTTTGATGTGGTTCGTGAAGATAATATGAACCGTCTGGATGATGAAGAATTTTTAAGATCTATGGATCTGATTATTCCGCTTTGGACGCAAGGGTATCTTGGCGATTGTAGATGTTTTCGTCTTTGTGATGCCATTGCCTCCGGCGTTGGAATCGCAGGCTGCCATGGGGGAATGTGTGATGCGTTCCGTTGGAACATTGAGTATCAGTTTATGACAGGAAGCCAGTGGGTGGTTCATCCGGGTGATATCTGGTATCATCACTTATCTGATTTGGATCCGAAAAACATTGAGGAGGTAAATCGGGAGTATCCCAGCCCGGATGGTGCATTTGAGCGAGAATATGAGGTTCACTTTAAGAAAGGATGTTCTTCGCCTATCATTGAGGGTTTGGAAGATTTTAAAGTGAAGACAGAGCAGTATTATCTGCACCTGGATCCCTGTGTCAATGTGCTGGCAACCACTCAGGTAGATACATTAGGACCGCATACGCCGAATGGGATTGTAGAGATGCCGGTGGCATACACAAAGCTGTGGGGAAAGGGAAGAGTGTTTTACACTTCCATGGGACATAAAGATAATATCTTTGATATTCCCTCTGTGGGAGAGATGGTTCGCCGCGGGTTTCTGTGGGCTGCAAGAAAAGAAAAATAGGTTGTTTGTAAATTAAGAATATATTTAGAAAATTAGTCACAAGGAGGCTAAAATTATGCTTGCAAAAGGTGTTTTTGTTACAGATTACATGAAATTAGGACTTATGGACTATGATGTTCCAGAGCCAAAGTGGAATAAAGTGATGGTAAAGACGAAAGCCTGCGGCGTATGCTGCTGGGATTCCTGGCTGTATCGGGGCGTGAATGCTCCAGGCCCTATGCCTTATGTGATTGGCCACGAGGGAGTTGGCATTGTAGAGAAGGTCGGAGAAGGTGTTACTTCTCTGAAAGTGGGAGACAAGGTATTTTGTGCTTCCGGATGCAATGAGATGATGTGCGAATATTTTACTGTTCCGGAGGATGGGCTGGTAAAACTGCCGGATGACACAGAGGATTGGGCAAAAGCGGTATTGGAGCCCAACTGCTGTGTGGTAAACCTGTTAGATATTTCCCATATCAGGCCGGGGGATCATGTGGTGCTGGTGGGTGCCGGCTATATGGGATTAATGACTCTCCAGGGAATTATGAATGGCTCACCTGCTGGTCGTGTAACTGTATTTGAGCTTCGGGAAGACCGTAGAAAGATGGCAGAGGAATACCACCCCTATGAAGTGCTGGATCCGGAAAGTGAAGATGGAAAACGGGTGATTGCAGAAATTCAGGCAAAGGGAGGTGCAGATGTTTGCATTGATTTTGGGGCATCTGCTTCCGGTTTCCATTTAGCAGACTCTATGACCAAAGAAGCAGGAAAATTGATTGTTGGAAGTTTCCATCGCACAAAATTGGAGTTTGACGGATCAAAATGGCACTTAGGCGGGCTGACAGTGTACAATTTGTCTCCCATGAGCAATGCGCATTATCGAGAAATTATTCCAAGAACTTATGAATTGATCAAACGCGGTGTGTATGATCCCGCAAAATATATGACCCATACGGCTCATTACAAGGATGCGGAAGGCATGGAGTATCTGTTCCAGCGTGCAGTGGACAAGAAGGATGGATATATCAAGGGAGCAGTGTTGTTTGATTGATTAAATAGGTATAAGAATAAGACAAAAACGGCAGGGCAGGAGGGGAACCGCTTGCCCTGCCAGGTGTTTGATCAATTACAGTATCAAATATATCTACCAAAATTAAGAAGAGTTGGAACACGCATCATATTGAGGAGGAAAAATTATGTCAGGAAAATTTCCAAGAACGATGGTGGGTGGAGTATCCCTACCGCGGATGATTATTGGATGCAACTGGATTTCCGGTTTTAGCCACAGAAGTGCAGCAGGGGATACTATGATCAGGGAACGCCATCATAGTCCCGAGAGTTCGGCGGCTATTTTTGAGACTTTTATGAACGAGGGGGTAAACGCAGTGCTGGGGCTGTTTGGAACAGATCCCAATCTTCGGAAAGCAGTAGATCTGGCTCAGGAAAAAACGGGAAAAGAAATGATCATTATTGACGAGCCGATACTGAATATGGATGACACACCGATGGCAAGACATGAGGCGGAGCTGGAAATTAAAGAATGTGCAAGGCGGGGAGCAAAATTTTGTCTGCCATTACATTCCTGTATCGAACAGTTAGTGAATAAAAACACAGAAACTATGGATCGTCTGCCGGATTATCTGAAAATGATCCGTGACGCAGGGATGATTCCTGGTTTGTCTGCCCATATGCCGGAAGTGATCCAGTATGCAGATAAAAATGAATATGATGTGGAAACTTATATTCAGATTTTTAACTGCATGGGATTTTTAATGCAGGTGGAGATTGAAAGTGTGGCTAAGATCATCCATGCTGCCAAGAAACCGGTGCTTACCATTAAACCCTGTGCAGCTGGAAGAACCACCCCCTATGTGGGGTTGAATTTCTGTTACAATACGATTCGTCCTCAGGATATGGTGGCAATCGGATGCTTTAACACGAATGAGGCGCTGGAAGATATGGAATATGCCAGAGCTGCGATTGAAAGACGGCTTCCAGACGTATCTCATAGAAATAGTCCTTTATCTACCAGTGTGATAAAAGGATGCGTATAATCGTCATTCTTTGCCGGTAATTGGGGAAAATGAATAAGTGATACTTGTGAGGCTATGTTTTTTAGGTTATAATTTTGTTACAAGTAGTACTTTTTTCGGGGGGGGGGTAAAATGAGAGTAACGATAAAAGATATTGCAAGGGAGACCGGCTTGTCGCCAACGACAGTCTCTATTGTTTTAAATAATAAGCCTCACCGTTTGTCGGAAGAAACCAGGCAGAGAGTTTGGGAAATTGCAAAGAAAATGAATTATCGCCCCAACAGTATGGCGGCCAGTTTAAAAACTAAAAAGACAAAAACGGTTGGGATGATTATATCTAGTTTTACGGATGCCTATTATGGTGAATTAGTAAGCGGCGCAGAGGAAAAATGTCTGCAGGAAGGTTATGCGCTGATTACCTGTACAGAGGATGCTTCCAATCCCCAATATATCAATTTGCTGATTGATAGAGGGGTTGACGGGATTATTCTTTCGGGAAGCGGTTTTTATCGTGATAAGAGACAGGAATTAGTAGAATATATTCAAAGCTTTGGGATTCCGGTTGTTTCAGCAGATTCTTTGATGCAGGCGGATAAAGTAATGAATGTTTGTTCTGACAACCTTTTAGGAGGCTATCGGGCAACTGCCCATTTGTTGGAATTGGGACATACAAAAATTGGCTGTATTACCGGTCCTATTGAGCGAGAGGGCAATAATGGTTCTGCCAGCCGGAGATACCAGGGCTATCGAACAGCCCTGAAGGAATATGGCATTCCATTTCAGGAGCGTTATGTTGCGCATGGAGAATTTAATATAAGATCTGGGATGGAATGCACGCCGCACCTGATTGAACAGGGAGTTACAGCAATTGTTGCGGCCAATGACCTGTGTGCATACGGCATCTATAAATGGGCAAAAGAACACCACGTCCGTATTCCAGAGGACTGTTCTGTTATTGGATATGATGATATTCAGTATTCAGATTTTTTTAATCCCAGTTTGACTACGATACGTCAGCCAGCTCACAAAGTGGGGTATGAGGCTGCCCGGAAAATTATAGAGTATACGGATGACGGAGAGGGTTTCGTACAAGAAGATATCATTTATCAGCCGGAATTGATTATAAGAGAAAGTACCTGTGCGCCGGGAAAGGGCAGATAAATTTTGTCCTTTTGTTTGCAGATGAGGCGTAAAGAATGGATATGGATGGTTTTTTCTTGAAGGTTGCGTTTTGTTAGTATACATAGAAGGAGAAGGATATGAAAAAAGATCGTTTACTTAATCCGGAAATATTAAAAGAAGTTGCAGCTTTGGGGCATACAGAGTATTTTTGTATTGCAGATTGTGGTTTGCCAGTACCAAAGGGAGTAAAAGTGATCGATGTTTCTGTAACAGCAGGAATCCCTGGATTTTTGGATGTATTAAAAGCGGTAGAAAAAGAATTGGTAGTAGAATCATGCATTCTTGCAGCAGAGATTGAAACTGTAAATTCCAAACTTCTCTCAGAGGTAAAGGAAGTACTGGGAGAGATGCCGGCGGAATTGCTTCCCCATGAGGAGTTCAAGAAACTGACTGCGGGTGCAAAATGCATCGTGCGCACAGGAGAAACTTCTTCCTATGCCAATATTATTTTGGTCGGCGGTGTTAATTTTTAAAATAGAACTTTTGATAATGGTACGGTATAGGGGATGCTGCCTGTTTTATTCTGGAGCATCTCCTTTTTGTGATTTTACAGGATAGAAAATTGCCAGCAGGGGTGAAGCACACTTTGGACTAAGCATTCTGCTAAAACTTAGATTTTCACAATTCTTACATAATTTCATCACGAATTGAACACATTTCCAACAACAAATAAACACAATTCCAACTTAAAATATCCTTATAACTTTATTAAATGCAAAGGAGTATTACAAGATGGAAAAGATTCAGTCAATTCAAACAGCAAAGAAGAAAGTTCTTGCAGTGTGGTTTGCCGCAGCTTTGATGGTAACCTGGGCGCTGTGGTTTCCAATGGCCGTACATGCTGCAGGCGATGTCACCATGAGTACCGACTACCCAGGGATTTCCTTGAAACCCGGAGATTCTGCCAGCTTTCCATTGTATTTGATTAGCGGAGAAGATACGGAACTGGATGTAAAGCTTACTGCAGATTCCCTGCCGGAAGGCTGGGAGGGTTATTTCCGCGGCAGTGACAGCCATGTGAGTCAGGTACACGTGTCTGCCGGGCAGACGAAGGAGGAAAGCCCGGAATTAAGCTATGCACTGACGATACCGGAGGAGGTAGAAGAGGGAGAGTATCAGGTGGTATTGAAAGCGGATGGAGGCATGGGAAATACTGCAGCACTGCCTCTGACGATTCAGGTAACCAAGGAAGAGGCTGGATCCGGCAACTTTACAGCAGAATATCCGGAGCAGCAGGGGGCCACAGGAACCAGCTTCAGTTTTGATACCACGCTTGTAAACAACGGAATTTCCTCTCAATCCTACAGTCTTTCCGCCAAGGCGCCGGAGGGATGGCAGGTGAACTTCACACCTTCCGGTGAGACAAATCAGGTGGCCAGTCTCCCGGTGGACGCAGGTTCCAGTCAGGGGATCACTGTGGCTGTAATTCCAGGGGAACAGGTGGAACAGGGTACGTATACTGTTGACTGTACTGCAGTGTCTGCCAGCGAGACATTGAAGCTCCAGCTTCAGATAACGATTACAGGGACCTATGATGCTGTGCTTACCACTCCCACCGGAAACCTGAGCATGGATGCTTATGCGGGCGAGGAGACTCCTATTACTTTAAGCATTCAGAACACAGGAAATGTTGCACTGGAAAATCTGCAGCTTACCAGCTCTGCATCTACAGACTGGAATGTGCGGTTTGATGAGACAACGATCGATTCTTTGGAAGCGGGTGCTACAAAAGAGATCACAGCCTACATACAGCCAGCGGAAAATGCGGTGATCGGAGATTATGTAACGTCCATTACTCTGAGCAATGACCAGGTTTCTCAGGAGATGGATCTGAGAGTGTCTGTGAAGAATCATACTACTTGGGGATTAGCAGCAGTAGGGATTATCGTGGTTCTGTGTATTGGTCTTGGGATGATCATTCGCAAATACGGGAGACGGTAATTATGACAGATAATAAGGATATCATTACGATCAATGATTTGACCAGGGCTTATGGAGAGAAGGTAGCGGTAAATCATCTGAATCTTTCCATTCATCAAGGGGAAGTGTTTGGACTTCTAGGCCCCAATGGAGCAGGAAAGACCACTACCATTCTCATGCTTCTGGGGCTGACAGAGCCTACTTTGGGGAGCGCTTCCATCGCAGGGCTGGACTGCACCAGAAATTCCATAGGTGTAAAGCGTATCACCGGTTACCTGCCGGATAATGTGGGGTTTTATCCGGATATGACCGGACGGGAGAATTTACGATTTACCGGACGGCTCAACGGACTTTCTGAAAAGGAGATAGAAGAAAAAATTCAGAGGCTGCTGGAGAGGGTGGGAATGACCCATGCAGCAGATCAGAAAACAGGGACTTATTCCAAGGGTATGCGGCAGAGGCTTGGAATTGCAGATGTGCTGATGAAGGATCCGCAGGTGATCATTATGGATGAGCCGACACTGGGGTTGGATCCGGAAGGAATGCGGGAATTTCTGCATCTGATTAAGGAGCTGTCTGTGGAGGATGGGAGAACGGTATTGATTTCCTCCCATCAGCTTTACCAGATTCAGCAGATCTGTGACCGGGTAGGCATTTTTGTATCCGGTAGCCTGGTGGCCTGCGGGCGTATCGAAGAGTTGGGAAAGCAGATTGCTATGGAGGGACATTTTGTTCTGGAAGTGGAAGCTGAACCGTGTGATGACCGATTTTTAGGGTTCATTCACAGTCTCTTGGGAGTGATTGGTATAGAAAAAGAGGGAAGTAAGTTTATTGTCCAGTCAAGCCGGGATCTGAGAAAAGATATCACAGGTTTTCTTGGAACCCACGGATATACAATGCTGCACCTGCGTCAAAAGGGCGGAGACTTGGATGAGATTTACCGGTGCTATTTTGAAAAGGCAGAACAGGAGGAGAAGCAGAATGGAACAAAGAAAAGCGGCAGACGTTTCGCTCCAAGGCGGTAACGGAGGCTCTGACTGTGCTGAACTGAAAGGACAAAACAGGGAGGCTGAAAGGGAAACCCTGAGCAGTGATGTCAAGCCTGACGGCTGGGACAGAAAAGAGATATTGGAAAGAAGAGAGCAGAAAACAGGGCTGGAAAGTCAGAAACGAAAAAAAGTCCAGACGGCCAGGCAGGTGAGCAGCCATAGTCTGGCAGCTCTTTATCGGAAGGAAATGACGGATCATATCACCAGTCGAAGATTTGTGATCATTATGCTTTTGGTGACAGCCACCACCATTGCCAGTATTTACGGAGCTTCTGTGGGATTGCCGGAAGCTTTGGAAAGCAACCGTGATTTTGTGTTTCTGAAGCTGTACACCACAGGAGGCAATTCGATTCCTTCCTACATGGCGTTTATCGCATTGATCGGACCTTTTGTGGGGCTGATGCTGGGGTTTGACGCCATTAACAGTGAAAGGAATAACGGTACCCTGAATCGTCTGCTGTCTCAGCCGATTTATCGAGATTCTGTGATCATTGGAAAGTTTCTGGCCGGGATTTCTCTGATTTCTATTATGGTAATTTCCACAGGGGTTCTGATTGGTGCGGCTGGATTTTTACAGATTGGGATTGCCCCCAGCGGTGAAGAAGTGATTCGGGTTTTAGTATATCTGTTTTACACGATTGTGTACATTGGATTTTGGCTGGCGATCTCTATGCTGTTTTCTGTAGTGTGCAGGCATTCTGCCACTTCGGCTTTGGCATCCATTGCCCTTTGGATCTTCTTTGCTGTCTTTATGAGTCTTCTTGCCAGTATTACTGCAAATGCTCTGTTTCCGGTATCGAATCAATATGATGCGATGGTAAACTCCATGAGCAATTATAACTGTGAATTGTATCTGAATCGTATTTCTCCCTATTACCTGTATGGGGAGGCTGCCAGCACTATTTTAAATCCAGCGGTGCGTGCCGTAAATGCAGTGACGGTTTCCCAGCTGGTAGGAGCTATTTCCGGCTATCTGTCTCTGGGACAGAGCCTGCTTCTGGTGTGGCCTCATCTTTTGGCTTTGGCAGCTCTGACGTTGGCGGCGTTTGCTATCTCGTACGTAAAATTTATGCGTCAGGAGATCAGGGGAAATTAGCAGGATATTTTAATGCCGGGTTGCTGCTGCCCTTTAGTGCATTCCGCCAGCAGGCTGGAGAGCCGGACGGGCTCCAGGACACAGCTGCAATCTCAAAGAAATAAGACTTTACACCCTATTACCCTTATGCTATGATATCAGAAAAAGGAGGAAGCAGTATGACAGACAGCGAAAAGCTTGATTTACTTTTATCTGAAATGCAGGGCATGAAAGCAGAAATGCAGGGCATGAAAGCAGAAATGCAGGACATGAAAGCGGAAATGAAAGACCGGCTTTCTGTCGTCGAGGATAAGGTTTCCGCCCTTGAAAACAAGGTAGTAAATATCTCATTGCATATTGAAAATGTTACGGATAAAAATATCCAGCTGATAGCGGAAAACTTTATCGAGTTGACCAAGAAACTCAATGCAGCAATTCCTGCAGCTGATAAGAACTTAGCTTATGAAATAAAGGTCAATTATTTGACGGAAAGGGTGCAGAAGCTGGAAGAACAGGTTGCAGAACTAATTTCCAAAACAGCATGATGTTGCAGCCATTGTCTTAAAATCAAAAATGGTCAATCTGCAGAGCCGAAAAAGGCGTTAGAATACGGAGATGTTATGAGAATACTGGGGTTTTTCAAAATCATTCTCTGTGTATTGACAAAGGTTTGAAGGATACGTATTTAAAGTGGCAGCTTGAGATCACAGTTAAATAATGAAAAAACAAAAAAATCTAAACATAGCAAGGTGAATTACGGCCAGGCTTTTGGGAGTGTCAAAAATCATTTAACCAAATGATTTTGCGGCACTCCCATTTTTATAGGCAATTCTTTTTTATTTAACCATGGGATTGTAAAAAACAGGAAATGCTTTTATAATGAATTTGATAAAAGAGCCGGATGATGTTACCGGAATACCGGAACCTATTCGGACATGGGCAGACGGCTGCAAAAGAGGCGGCCGACAACTGCCGGAGAGGAAGGACAGGATGAAAAAGAAACCCCATTCAAGCTGCGAGCTCTGTGCCAATTATGTATATGATGAGGATTACGAGGCGTATGTGTGCGATGTAAATCTGGATGAGGATGAGATGGTGCGATTTTTGTCAGACAGTTATTATGACTGTCCTTATTACCGCAATGGTGATGAGTATGCGGTAGTGAGAAAGCAGATGTAGGAGGAGAATATGAAAAAAATATTAGTTGTTATTGATATGCAGAATGATTTTGTAGACGGGGCGCTGGGAACGCCGGAGGCGGCAGGCATTGTGGATGCGGTGGTGAAAAAGATCCGTTCTTATGAAGGAGAAACTGTCTACGCCACCAGAGATACGCATCAAAGAGATTATCTCAACACCCAGGAGGGGAAGAATCTTCCAGTGGAGCACTGCATTGAGGGAACCAAGGGCTGGGAGCTGAATGATCGAGTGGCAGAGGCACTAAAGGATGGGAAGGTGATTGACAAGCCCACTTTCGGTTCTGTGAATCTGGTACATGAGCTGTCCCAGATTGGCGCCAGAGAGGAAGTAGAGATCGAGCTGGTTGGACTTTGTACCGATATCTGTGTAGTGTCCAACGCGCTGCTGTTAAAGGCAGCTATGCCGGAGGTGAAGATTTCTGTGGATGCGTCCTGCTGTGCAGGAGTCACTCCGGAGAGCCATAATGCAGCTTTGAAGACTATGGAAATGTGCCAGATCCAGGTGCATTGACGGGGAAGGATAGATGAAAGAGAAAAGGAGAGCACAGGTGCAGCAGCAGACAGAGCAGCAGTCTCAAAATCAGGGCCGGTCCAAAGCGCGGCTTTCAAATCAGCAACCGACACAAGACGAAGCCCATGGGGAAACAGGAAAGCAGATGCAGCAGGCCAAAATCAAGGCAGCTGTATTGGCAGATGCATTGCCCTACCTGCGTGACTTTAATCAGAAGATCATGGTGATCGGCTATTTTTGCAGCAATTTTTTAAGCGGGCAGCAGGAGCAAATGGTGATGCAGGACATTGCACTGCTTAAAAGTGTGGGGATGAAGCCAGTCATTGTGCATGATTCCAGAATTGGAGCGGATAAGTTCCGGGAAAATAAGCGTTTTGCCAAGCTGGTGGAGCTTTGCGGTGTAAAGGCAGTAGGGATCTGTGGTACAGATGAGGAGACTATCCGGATGACCCTGGAGCATGGATATATCCCTGTGATCACTCCAAACGATATTGATACGGAGATGCTTAACCTGGATCCGGGAGATACGGCAAGGGAGATTGCGCTGATGCTTCAGGCGGAAAAACTGATCTATTTAAGCAAATATCCCGGGATTACCTGGTCAGAAGGAGAACAAAAGGTTCTTTCTATGACGGTTTCAGAGTTAAAATGGTATCTTAAGGAGCAGCAGCTTACTCCTGATTTTTCCAGGAAAATCAGCAATATTCTTCTGGCCCTGGAGGGAGGCGTGCGAAGAGCCCACCTGATTGATGGGAAGATGGAGCATGGCCTTTTGCTGGAACTTTTCAGCGTGTTGGGCGTTGGAACGGTGATCATGGGAGATGACCGGGAATTATACCAGCATGAAAAGGGAAGAAGATGAAGCGTTTTAAGTATTCAGGTGAAGGCGCAGGAAATGAAATGCTTCAGGAACCTGGGCGAAAGGATTAGAAGATAGAATCACAAGACAAAACGCTTCAGAATGGATACAAAAAAATAGAACCTGTGTGTATCAACAGCAGGAAAGAATAAATAGGAAACAGCGGAGGAAGCCATTTATGGACAGTATTATCATAGGAATTGCGGGGGGAACCGGATCAGGAAAGTCTACCTTTACCAATCGTTTAAAGAAAGAGTTTGGAGAAAATGTGGCAGTAGTTTATCATGATAACTATTACCGCAGACAGGATGAGATTCCCTTTGAAGAGCGGAAAAAGGTAAATTATGACCATCCGGATTCTCTGGAAACAAATCTTTTGGTGGAGCATTTAAAGCTGCTGAAAGCTGGGCAGGCGGTGGACTGTCCGGTTTATGATTACAGTAAGCATAACCGCTCTGACAAGATTCAGCATATTGAACCCAGGAAGGTCATTTTGGTGGAAGGAATTCTGCTGCTGGAGGATCCCAGAGTTCGGGAGCTGATCGATATTAAGATTTTTGTGGAGGCAGATGCGGATGAGAGGATTATTCGCCGAATCGTCCGTGATGTGAAGGAACGGGGGAGGGATCTGGACAACATTGTGACTCAGTATCTTACCACGGTAAAGCCTATGCATTACTTATATGTGGAACCCACCAAGGGAATGGCGGATATCATTATCAACAGCGGGATGAATGATGTAGCCTTTGACATTGTGAGATCTAAGATCAGGCTGCTGCTGAAACCGGAGAATGCGTAGGAGGAATGCGCTTTGAATCAGAAGGAAATTGCCAGACTTGCAGGAGTATCTGTAGCCACTGTTTCCGAGTAATTAATAATGACAAGAATGTATCTGATGGGACACGATGAAAGGTGGAAAATATACTCAAGCAACAATCTTATGTTACTAATGTTAATGCTAGAAATTTACGAACAGCACGAACGCAAATGATTGGTGCATTTAAAGCTATTAAAGATATGCATTTAGATATTCCTGGTGATATTTCACTAATTGGGTTTGAAGACTTTTCTTTGGCTGATTATTTATCGCCAGGGATTACCTTGCTTCAGCATCCAGCGTATGAAATGGGAGAGATCTCTGCAAAAACGTTATTCGAAAGATTAGAGCATACCTGTGGTGGAGCCGCATTTTTCTGGATTAACAAAGGCATATGAAAGCTATGAATTTTGGTATAATGGAATCATCATTTTGAAAAGAGGCGAAGGTACAATGGAAGAAAAAATTGTATTTTGTAGGGGAGGCGGCTGTACGGCCAAGCTGGGGGCAGGGGTGTTAAGCCGGGTGCTGGAGTGTCTGCCCAAAGGGCTGAAGGATGAGCGCCTTCTTATTGGTTTTGACAGCAAGGATGATGCGGCTGTATATCAGGTGGCAGAGAATCTGGCTATTGTGCAGACGTTGGATTTTTTTCCGCCAATGGTGGAGGATCCGTATACCTTTGGAAAAATTGCGGCTGCCAATGCCCTCAGCGATATTTATGCCATGGGGGGAGAGGTAAAGACTGCTTTGAATATTGTTTGTTTCCCGGAAACGATGGATTTGAACATACTTGGGGAGATTATGCGGGGCGGTTCGGAAAAGGTGATTGAGGCCGGAGGGACTCTGGCCGGAGGCCACTCCATTGCAGATAGCGATGTAAAATATGGTTTGTCGGTAATGGGAACGGTAGATCCGAAAAAAATCTATCCCAATAATCAGGGACGCCCGGGAGATGTACTGGTTTTAACTAAGGCATTGGGCGTTGGCATTCTCTGTACGGCGAACCGGGTGGGAGAGGCTTCCCAAGAAGCCATGGAGGCTGCCATTGCTTCCATGACTACTTTAAACAGAAAAGCTTCTGAAGCCTGCAGAGCGTATGAGATCCATGCCTGTACAGATGTTACGGGATTTGGATTTTTAGGACATCTTCATGAGATGATGGATGGGAAATTATCCTGTCGGATTCAGGCAAAGCAGGTTCCTGTTTTTGAGGAAGCACTGGTTCATGCCGATGAATTCCTGCTTACGGCGGCTGGTCAGAAAAACAGGAATCATGTGGAGGCGTATGTGGATTTCCAGGGGATTTCTTTTGCTATGGAGGAGGTGCTTTTTGATCCGCAGACTTCCGGTGGGCTTCTGATTGCCCTGCCTGGAAAGGAAGGACAGCAGCTGCTGGCAGATCTGAAGGCGTTGGGACTTCCGGCAAATATTGTGGGAGAGATCTTGGAGAGACAGGAAAGGGAGATCACAGTGTGCTGATCCTTTAGAAAAAAGAGCAAAACAGCAATAGCGTTATATGGGGGCGGTCAGTAAACAAAATAGAGAATGCGAACAGATAACAAATAGCAGATGACAGGAGGATGACAGTATGATTCAAGTAAATGCAATGGGAGATACCTGTCCCATCCCGGTAGTAAAAACGAAGAATGCCATTAAAACGTTAAATGGTGCAGGCGTGGTAGAGACGCTGGTAGACAATGAGATCGCCGTTCAGAATCTTGCCAAGATGGCGAAGCAGAAGGGATATCAGGTGAAGTCTGAAAAGATGGGAGAGCAGCAGTACAAGGTGATTATGACCATCGGGGAGGCGTCAGAAGAGACAGAGAAGTCTTCCGCAGAGGAACCGGAAGTCTGTCTGCCGGATGGACGGAGAGATACGGTGATTGTGATTTCTTCCTCTAAGATGGGGGAAGGAAACGATGAGCTGGGAACGGTGCTGATGAACGGTTTTCTCTATGCCATCGGACAGCAGGATACTCTGCCCAAAACCATGCTGTTTTACAATGGAGGGGCAACTCTGACCTGTGAAGATTCTCCGGCTCTGGAGGATTTAAAATCTCTGGAAGCCCAGGGGGTGGAGATCCTTACCTGCGGCACCTGCCTGAACTATTATGGACTGTCGGATAAACTGAAGGTGGGAGAAGTGACCAATATGTATGTGATTGCAGAGAAGATGACCCAGGCCTCCCGCCTTGTAAAGCCATGAGGGAGCCGATGATTTACCTGGACAATGCAGCCACCACCTTTCAGAAGCCGGAGACCGTCAGGCGGGCGGTTTGGGATGCCTTTTCTTATATCGGCAATGCAGGCAGAGGCGTTCACGGAGCAACCTTAGAGGCGGCCCGGACTATTTACGGAACCAGGGAGCTTCTGGCCAGGCTGTTTCATGTGAAAGATCCTTCCCGTATTGCGTTTACCTGCAATGCCACAGAGAGCCTGAATACGGCTATTTCCGGTCTGTTTCATAAGGGGGATCATGTAATTACCACGGTGTGCGAACACAACTCTGTGCTGCGCCCTTTATACCGTAAGGAGGCTCAGGGGATGGAACTTACGATTGTCCCCACTGTCTTTGCAGAACCAGAAGAAAGAATAGCCGGCTTTTTGGACTATGAGTTTCTGGAACAGTCCTGGAGACCCAATACAAAAGCTATTGTAATCACCCATGCCTCTAATCTTACAGGAAATGTGACGGATCTTAAGCGGGTGAGCGCTTTTGCAAAGGACAAAGGACTGCTATTGGTGGTGGATGCCTCCCAGACTGCGGGAGCCTGGCCCATTGATATGGAAGAGCTTGGCATCGATGTGCTTTGTTTTACCGGTCATAAAGGGCTTTTGGGTCCCCAGGGGACCGGTGGAATCTATGTGAGGGAAGGTGTTTTGCCTACTGCCTTAAAGGTGGGGGGAAGCGGAGTCCACAGTTATGATAAAAAACATCCGGATCAAATGCCGACAGCCCTGGAGGCAGGCACGTTAAATGGACATGGGATTGCAGGCCTTCATGCAGCGGTGACGTATCTTCTGGAGACAGGGGTTTCCAGTATCCGCAGGAGGGAACAGGAGCTTTTGCATTATTTTGTGGAGGAAGTCTCAAAAATACAGGGAGTCACCTTGTATGGGGATCCAAAGCTTTCCAGGAGAACTGCTATTGCGTCTGTCAATATCAGGGATTTGGATTCTGGCGCAGTCAGCGACTGGCTGTGGGAGGAGAAGCAGATTGCCACCAGAGCAGGCGCTCACTGCGCCCCACTAATGCATCAGGCCCTTGGTACTGTGGAGCAGGGAGCAGTGCGTTTTAGTTTTTCTCATTATAATACCATGGAGGAAGTGGAGACAGCTATCCGGGCTATTCGGGAGCTGGCAGAATAGGAAGGGACAATGCGAGAGAAAAGACAACAGCTGGTGATCACCTTTGCCACCACTACAGGGGCGATGGCTATGGAAAAATTCTGCATGGAGCAGAAGATCGCAGGGAGGCTGATACCGGTACCCCGGGAGATCAGAGCAGGCTGCGGGCTGGCCTGGAAAACAGAGCCGAAGCTCCGGGAAAGTATGGTGGAAACGCTTCGAGATCACGGACTTACATGGGAAGAAATGTATGTACTGGAGCTGTAGCGGATGGAGCCTGTCTACATGGAATATAACAGAAAATGCAAAGGATCTTTCCGGGAGAAAAAGTGTAAGCCTTCGTACATGGAAACGGGGGTTTCCTAAAAAGCGGGACACTTTTACCGGAGATTCTGTAAAAAAGAATCATTTTTTCGATGCCCGCATATTTTATAAAAAAGATATGCGGGTATTAGTATGGCAAAAATTGTGATAGATGCAGGGCACGGCGGAGAGGAGCCTGGAGCGGTTTACCAGGGCCGCAAAGAAAAGGATGACAATCTGGCGCTGGCTTTGGCAGTTGGCAGAATCCTGGAGGACAACGGGGTGGAGGTGACTTTTACCAGGACAGAGGACGTTTACCAGACACCCTTTGAGAAAGCCCAGCTGGCCAACAAAGAGGATGCTGATTTTGTGATTTCCTTCCACAGAAACTCCAGTCCGGAGGATAACCAGTATTTTGGCGTAGAGACGCTGGTATACAACCACTCCGGAAAAAAAGTGGAGATGGCAGAGGCCATTAACCGGGAACTAGAGGAACTGGGATTTCGCAATATTGGAGTAAAAGAACGCCCGGGGCTGGTAATCCTAAGACGTACCAAGGCGCCTGCTCTGCTGGTCGAAACAGGATTTTTGAATACAGACAGAGATAATGCGCTTTTTGATGAAAAATTTGACGCTATTGCCCAGGCCATTGCCAATGGAATTCTGGAAGTGGCAGAGGATAGAGGTATTGGCAGAGGCGGGGCGGAAAATGATGAGTTTTCGTTGGAAACGGAAAGAGCAACAAAGAATGCGTTTTCACGAAACAGCAGCGCAGCACAGGTCAATGAAGTTTCCCGGGCCAATGCAAAAGCAGCTGATGAGTTCTTATCAGATGCTGAGAAAACTACCGGTGATCCAATGACTGGGGAGAACGCTGGCACTGTGAAACATGACATGGCGGGAGGTCCCCTTTATCAAGTTCAGACCGGAGCCTTTCGGAATCCGGAGTATGCCCAGGACATGGTGTATCAGCTTTCTATGCAGGGATATCCGGTATTTCTGCTTCAAGAGGACGGCCTGTTTAAGGTTCGGGTGGGAGCCTTTCGCCAGCTGGATAATGCAGTAAAAATGGAAACAGCATTGCGGTCAAGGGGATACAGTACTTTTATTGCACACTAAAGTTTTTATGCCCGCCGGCAACTAGCCAAGCAGCCGCATTGTGCGGATCCAGGGTCAAGGCCGCAAGGGCAAAGTCTTGGTAGCCTGCTGCGCTGCAAAGTTTGAGGTATTTTCCCACATCTCTTTGATACGGTATCCGGTTCTGTATGCTCCCCAATTTGCAGCGCTTTGGCTCAGAGACAATTTTGAAAGGCTGTTTGTTATGAACAAACAAGGCTGCGTTTTTCCCTTAGTTCAATAGTGGAGACGCTGCGAAAATACCGGTTTCTGATTTGGCATTAATCTGAGGAAACAAACTCGTAGGCTCCGTAAACCGGCCCAAGAACTGTTCCCAGACATTCCAGGCAATCAGAAGGGCTTACCACAATATCCGGATCCATTACATTTAGAGAACAGAGGCGGCAAAGGCTGTGGGTTTGGTAAAGCGCCTTGATATAATAAATATCGTTGAGGCGGAACAGGCCGATTTCATTGTGCTCAGCAGGGGTACGTTTTAAGGCCAGAATATCGTATTTTTTAAATACGGGCTGATAATTGTCTACCTGAATTTGAAAGCAAAAATCCATGCCCTCTAATTCATATTTTCGTTTGAATTTGATGGAATGGCTGTGATCCTGAAGAAGAAAACCGGTATTGATTTTTCGAACGCCTGGAAGGAGACAGGGAAATTCGATCCATTCTTCGGCAAGCTTTCGTTCGTATTCTTCACAAATAATCATGTGGATCAGCCGCTTGCTCTGTCTTGTCAGAACTTTATATTTTTTTATGGCATCTATCTCAGCGGGAGTTAGATTCCTGCCGAAATGGCTTTGAATCTGGTTGGTTGGAAGGTAATCCTGGTAAAGATAATTAGCATCAATGCCAAGGGTCTGGATGAGGGCGATCAGAATATCCGGCTTGGGATAGCTGACGCCATTTTCATAGTTAGCAATGGCAGAGGGAGTTACGTGTATTTTTTTTGCAAGATCATTTCTGGTAATATTTAACTCCTGGCGTCTAAACCGCAGTTTTTCGCCGATTTCCATAAGAACACCTCCTTAAATTTCGATTAGTGCTTAATGGTAGTATGCTACAATTTTCTTGTAAAATCAATATCTGTTACAAGAAAATTGTTGACAAGCAGAGAAATTAGGCGTAGACTGTACTGCACCTGCGGATAATAGTGCAGGAAGAAAGGGAGGATTATGAGAATGAGAGATAAGGCTATGGATGTGCTGCTGCGGATTGGAATGCCTGCAGGTTTGAAAGGAATGGTTTATATTTGTGATGCATTGGAATTGTTTGATACAGATCCTTATTATGCTGACGGTAAAATCAGCGTACTGTATTCCGAGATCGCAAAGAGGCGTGAGTCTACGCCGTCTGGAGTGGAGCGATCCATACGCCATGCCTTTGAAACAGCCTTAGCGAAAGGCGATAGGGAACTATTGGAGAGATATCTGGATACCGTGAATACTCAGAATTCGAATCTGATGAAAAGCCTTTATTTTCGGCTGCGTCAGGAGGAGAGAAAGAACTATGGGGCTGCAGATTGCAGTGCGGAGAGCTGCAAAATGAAAAAACAAATTTATCATGAAGCCATGAACGTATTTCTCTGTGAATTGGAGAAAGCATTGACTGAGAAGATCGAGCTTCATGATCTGGAAGCCCAGATGGTATCAAGATAAGGGGCTGCTTCGGAAATTGGACAAAGGAGAATGCCGCATTTTTCGGGCAGCCCATAAATTTTTTTGTTTTTGATTATAGGATTGCAAAGTCATTATTTGCATAAGCAGTTTAAAAGTGTTCTTTCCTATATAATATGCGATAGAATTTGCTGGAATAGTTCGAACTTTGATAGCATTCATGTACAAGGATAGGATTCTTGCTTGATTCCGCAATATGGTGTGTTTAGTTGTGCTCATTTGACGCAAGTCAGTGGAAACTGTTGGCTTAAGTGGCAGGTTCGCTGCGGATGTAAGATGTGAGAACAGGGAGAAAGAGATTCATAAACCGGCTGATCCAGAGATAAAATAGCAATATAGAGGAAAAGGCCGGAGTCCAAGATGAAGTGGAAACAAGCAGGAATCAGAACAGGAAGCAGAAGAAAAATGGAAAGAGGAGCCGGCAATGTGCTTAAAAGAAGAGCCGGGCGGAGGACACAGGCAGGGATCAGATCAGGACTTGTGTGGGGAGCTGCGGTGCTGCTTTTGGGGACTACAGGAGGAACGACTTTCGGCAATGAGAGCGTGCCGGCGGGACGTGAACTTTTGCCGGATGTGCTGCACAGAATCAGCAGATACTGCAGCGCCAGAGTGGAGTATCAGTTTGGCGGCAATCGGGAAATTTTAGATGGGAACACCATTGTGGAGTGGATCTTGTACGATGAAGTTACAGGGACGATCTCGCTGGATGGAAAGAAAATAGAAGATTATGTGGCAGGATTGGCAGAGAAGTATGATACCTATCAGAAGCCCCGAAGGTTTCAAACCTCTGCCGGGGATACGGTCACAGTAAACGGGGGCAGCTACGGCTGGCTGCTGGATCAGAAACAGGAGGCCTATGTGCTGGAACATCTGATTCGCAGCGGAGCCAGACGGCAGCGAACTCCTAAATTTGCTCATACAGCGGCAGGATGGAGCCACAGTGATCTGGGAGATACTTATGTGGAAATCGATCTGACGAACCAGCAGGTGTGGCTGTATGTGGATGGGGTGCAGGAGGTAGCTTCAAGCTGTGTCTCAGGTACCCTGACAGATTCCGGCAGGATAACGCCGGAGGGTACCTATACCATCAGTTACATTCAGTCTCCGGCTGTACTGACGGGGCCGGACTGGAATTCTCCGGTGTCCTACTGGATGCCCTTTAACGGAGGAATCGGCCTGCATGATGCCTCCTGGCGCTCCAGCTTCGGAGGAGATATTTATCGCTACAGCGGTTCACACGGCTGCATTAATCTGCCGTATCAGGCAGCAGAGAGGATTTACAGCTACGCCTACAGCGGAATGCCGGTGATTTGTTATTACCGGTAGCAGAAAGTAACAGTTGATTTATGTCAAATATCTGCTAAAATATTGGTATGATGGATAGAGAATATTTGAAACAAATCGTTGCGCCTTTGCTGGACTGGTTCTGTGAAAATGCCAGGGAGTTGCCCTGGCGGGATATGGCGGCTATAGGGGCGCGGAAACTGCATTCCGGAAACCGCACTTCAGAAAAAACGAGCAGGGACGAATCCTGCCAGGTTTCTGGCCGGGAAGGAGAGAAGAAGGAAAAAGAAGCTTTTTTCAGCACCGCTTACCCGGAATCTCGCTTATCTTACTGTGTTTGGGTGTCAGAGATTATGCTCCAGCAGACAAGAGTGGAGGCGGTAAAGCCTTATTTTCATCGTTTTTTGCAGGCTTTGCCGGATGTGAAGTCACTGGCAGAATGTCCGGAGGATCAGCTTTTGAAGTTGTGGGAAGGACTTGGCTACTATAACCGGGTAAGAAATATGCAAAAAGCGGCCGTTCGGGTGATGGAACAGTATGGAGGGATCCTTCCAGCGGATTATGAGGCGTTGTTAAAACTTCCTGGCATTGGATCCTATACAGCCGGGGCTATCGCTTCCATTGCTTACGGCATTCCGGTGCCGGCAGTAGATGGAAATGTTTTGCGGGTGATCAGCCGGATCATGGAACAGGAAGAAGATATTTCCAGACAATCTGTTAAGAGAGGTATGGAGGAGGATTTGAAAGCTGTGGAACCCCTGGATTGTCCTGGGCTTTTTAATCAGGCTTTAATGGAGTTGGGGGCTGTGGTATGTGTGCCTAACGGTGAGCCGGATTGTGAACATTGCCCGGTGGCAGAATTCTGTCTGGCAAGAGTCCATGGAAGAACCGGGGAGCTTCCGAGAAAAGCGCCAAAACAAAGACGCAGAATTGAGGAGCGAACCATTTTGGTGGTGAGGGATGGAAGCTACACGATACTGCGAAAGCGCCCCAGCCGGGGACTGCTGGCAGGGCTTTATGAGCTTCCAAACCTGGAAGGCCATTTATCGGAGACAGAGGTGTTGTCATATTTAAAGGGATGGAACCTGTCTCCGCTGCGAATACAGCCTCTGGAGCCGGCGAAACATATTTTCAGCCATGTGGAATGGAGGATGATTGGATATCTGATTTTGGTGGAGGATATGGAACAAGCATCACAGAACCAGGATTTTCTGGCAGTGGAGCCGGAGCGGACAGAGGCAGAATTCCCTATTCCTGCTGCTTATGCCACTTATGCAAGATATCTGAAAATTCGGCTGGGTCAGGAAAAATATGAAGGAGAAGATTTATGAAGATACTGTCAGTTGCAATTCCCTGTTACAATTCAGAGAGTTATATGGAAAAGTGTATTAAATCCTTGCTTCCGGCGGGAGAGGATATTGAGATATTGGTGGTGAATGACGGTTCCAAAAAAGATCATACAGCAGAGGTGGCTGACCGGTACGAAGCCATGTATCCGGGGATCGTCCGGGCGATACATCAGGAGAACGGCGGACATGGGGAAGCAGTTAATACGGGCCTTCGTAATGCCACAGGTATCTATTTTAAAGTGGTGGACAGCGATGACTGGGCGGATGTGACTGCACTTTTGCAGATCGTGGAGACGCTGAAACGATTGGAAGCAGAGAATACGCCAGTGGATCTTCTTCTGGCAAATTTCATTTATGACAAGGTGGGAGCCAAGCATAAAAAGCTGATGCATTTCAGAAATGTATTTCCCATTGATCAGGTGTTTGAATGGTCTCAGATGGGACACATGCACCAGACGCAGTACATACTGATGCACAATATCTTTTACCGCAGACAGATACTGTTGGACTGTGGGCTGGAACTGCCCAAGCACACCTTTTATGTGGATAACATTTTTGCGTTTCAGCCCCTGCCTTATGTAAAAAAGCTTTACTATATGGATGTGAATTTTTATCACTATTTTATCGGCCGGGAGGATCAGTCGGTCAATGAAAAGGTGATGATCAGCCGGATTGACCAGCAGATCAAGGTAAATAAGATCATGATTGATATTATGGCAAAGCAGGATTTTAAAGGCCTTGAGAAAAATGTGAAAAAATATATGTTGATTTATCTGGATAAAATTATGGCGGTCACCTCGGCGATGCTCCTTGTGAGCGGCACGCCGGAGCATCTGGAGAAGAAAAAGGAAATTTGGATGTATCTAAAAAAGGCGGATCGGAAGCTGTTTCGCCATCTTAGAACCACGCCGTTGGGATTGTCCCTGAATCTGTGGGGCGGTCTGGGAAGAAAGACCTCTGTAAGAGGATATAAGATCGCTCAGAAGCTGGTGGGCTTTAACTAAATAAAAAAAATTGAAAAAAAGATGTCTGCTTGTGGAAACTTACCATTGCGCAGATGTCTTTTTTCGTGTATAATCTTTGAGGAAAAATTGGTAACTGTTCAGCCATGACAGCTGCAAACCAGTTTGAACTCAGAGGTTTGTGATTTGGTATATAGCTGAACGGTTACAAAAATTGTAGAAGATTTTTATTTTTTAGAAGAACGGAGGAGCAAAGATGTCTCAGAGAAAAGATATCCACAAAGTACTGATTATCGGTTCCGGTCCTATTATCATTGGACAGGCGTGTGAATTTGACTATTCCGGAACCCAGGCCTGCAAAGCGCTTCGGAATCTGGGCTATGAAATCGTATTGGTGAATTCCAATCCGGCTACTATTATGACCGATCCGGAAATTGCGGATGTTACGTACATTGAACCTCTGAATGCAGAGAGAATCGAGCAGATTATCGCAAAAGAAAGACCAGATGCTTTACTTCCAAATCTTGGGGGACAGTCCGGTCTTAATTTATGTTCGGAACTTGATAAAAAGGGAATTCTGAAGAAATATAACGTGAAGGTCATCGGCGTTCAGGTAGATGCCATTGAGCGAGGGGAAGACCGGATCGAATTTAAAAAGACTATGGAGAGCCTGGGCATTGAGATGGCCAGAAGCGAGGTTGCGTATACGGTAGACGAGGCGGAAGCCATTGCAGATAAGCTGGGCTATCCGGTGGTGCTGCGCCCTGCCTATACCATGGGCGGAACCGGCGGCGGCCTGGTGTACAATGTAGAAGAGCTGAGAAAAACCTGTGCCAGAGGCCTGCAGGCCAGCCTGGTAGGCCAGGTGCTGGTGGAGGAATCCATTCTTGGCTGGGAAGAGCTGGAGCTGGAGGTTGTCCGGGATTCTGAAAATAATATGATCACGGTCTGCTTTATTGAAAATATTGACCCTCTGGGCGTTCACACCGGAGATTCGTTTTGTTCCGCACCTATGCTCACTATTTCAGAGAAAGTGCAGAAGCGTCTTCAGGAAAAATCTTATAAGATCATGGAGGCTATTCAGGTTATTGGAGGAAGCAATGTGCAGTGGGCACATGATCCGGTTTCAGACCGAGATATTATCATTGAGATCAATCCCAGAACTTCCCGTTCTTCTGCATTGGCTTCCAAGGCCACCGGTTTCCCCATCGCCCTGGTTTCCGCAATGCTGGCTACCGGCCTGACCTTGAAAGAGATTCCCTGCGGAAAATATGGGACTCTGGATCAGTATGTGCCGGATGGAGATTATGTGGTGATTAAGTTTGCCCGCTGGGCTTTTGAAAAATTCAAAGGCGTGGAGGACAAGCTGGGAACCCAGATGCGGGCTGTGGGCGAAGTAATGAGCATTGGAAAAAATTATAAAGAAGCTTTCCAGAAGGCGATTCGCAGCCTGGAAACCGGAAGATACGGACTGGGCGGAGCCAAGGACTTTGGCAGCAAATCAAAAGAAAAGCTGCTTCGCATGCTGCTGACTCCCTCCAGTGAGCGTCATTTCATTATGTATGAAGCCCTGCGCAAAGGCGCAACCGTGGAGGAGATCCATGAGATCACCAAGGTAAAGCATTACTTTATTCAGCAGATGAAGGAGCTGGTGGAGGAAGAGGAGGCGCTGCTGGCCCACAAGGGACAGCTTCCCTCTGACGAAGCACTTAAGGCTGCTAAGAAAGACGGCTTCTCTGATAAATACTTAAGCCAGATACTGGAGATTCCGGAGGAGGAGATTCGAAACCGGAGAATTCAGATCGGAGTGGAAGAAAACTGGGAGGGCGTTCATGTAAGCGGAACCAAGGACAGTGCTTACTATTACTCCACTTATAATGGAGAGGATAAGAATCCCATATCTGCGGACAAACCGAAGATCATGATTTTAGGAGGAGGCCCTAACCGGATTGGGCAGGGTATCGAGTTTGACTATTGCTGCGTCCATGCCTCCCTGGCGTTGAAAAAACTGGGCTTTGAGACCATTATTGTAAACTGTAATCCGGAGACGGTTTCCACGGACTATGATACCTCAGATAAACTGTACTTTGAGCCGCTGACTCTGGAGGATGTGCTGAGTATCTATAAGAAGGAGCAGCCCGTAGGAGTGATTGCTCAGTTTGGCGGTCAGACTCCTCTGAATCTGGCGGCTGATCTTGAGAAAAACGGTGTGAAAATTTTGGGAACTGCCCCCTCAGTGATTGATCTGGCGGAGGATCGGGATCTGTTTCGGGCCATGATGGACAAACTGGAGATTCCCATGCCGGAATCCGGAATGGCTGTCAATGTGGAAGAGGCTCTGGAGATCGCAGAGAAGATCGGTTATCCGGTGATGGTTCGTCCTTCCTATGTGCTGGGCGGCCGCGGTATGGAAGTGGTTTATGATGCAGAGAGCATGGCCGGATATATGAAGGCGGCTGTGGGAGTGACTCCGGATCGCCCGATTTTGATTGACCGCTTCCTGATGCATGCAACAGAGTGTGAGGCAGATGCGATCAGCGACGGTACCCATGCTTTTGTACCTGCGGTGATGGAGCATATTGAGCTGGCTGGAGTGCATTCCGGTGACTCTGCCTGCATCATTCCTTCTCGTCATCTGACAGAGGAGAATTTAAAGACCATCAAGGAGTATACCAAAAAGATTGCAGAAGAAATGCATGTAAAAGGTCTGATGAACATGCAGTATGCTATTGAGAATGGCAAGGTGTATGTGCTGGAGGCAAACCCGAGAGCATCCCGCACCGTGCCTCTGGTATCCAAAGTCTGCAACATCCGTATGGTGCCGCTGGCTATTGATATTGTGACCTCTGAGCTTACAGGGCGTCCTTCACCAGTACCTGCACTGAAAGAGCAGGATATTCCGTATTACGGCGTAAAGGAATCAGTGTTCCCCTTCAATATGTTCCCGGAAGTAGATCCCATTCTTGGGCCGGAGATGAGATCCACAGGAGAAGTGCTGGGACTGTCCCAGTTCTGGGGAGAGGCATTTTTCAAGGCACAGGAGGCCACTCAGACAAAAGTGCCTTTGGAAGGCAGAGTACTGATCACAGTAAATGACAAGGATAAGGCCGAGGTGGCAGAAGTGGCCAGAGAATTTGTGAATACCGGATTTAAGATCTATGCTTCCAGAGGTACCAAAAAAGTCCTTGAGCAGGCAGGCATTGAGGCAGAGCAGATCGACAAACTTCAGGAGGGCAGACCCAATATGCTGGATCTGATCACCAATGGCAAGCTGGATCTGATCATCAATACGCCTATCGGCAAGGAAAGCGCCTGGGATGACAGCTATCTGAGAAAGGCAGCTATCAAGAAGAAGGTGCCTTACATCACCACCATGGCTGCTGCCAGGGCGACTGTCAGTGGAATTAAGTCCATGAAGATGCAGGGCTGCGGAGAAGTGCGGTCTTTGCAGGAGCTTCATAAGATGATCAAAGACAAAGAGCAGTAAGATTTTGAGGCATCCCCAGTGGGATAAGACTGCTGGAATGGAGGCGCATCGAAAACAGAAGGGTGCGTCAGAACAAGAAGCGTGTGTGAGAGACAGAATATAAATTGACAGAAAGGCAGCGGCAGTGTTGTCTAAAAAAGAGGTTCCGGATTCCCTCAGTGTTCCATTCCTTCTTATCTGAAAAGTACACGGGAGTGTAGCTTTCGGAGATAGGAGAAAGTTCGGAGACAAAGGGAAGCCGGAACCTTTTGTTTTCAGGCGGTAAGGAGGCTGTAAAAGGGTCAGTCGGCAAGAAGCAGCCAGTCTGTAAAAAGGTCAGTCTACAATAAAACGGAGTTTTTCTTTCATTAAATCAAAAGATACCTTTTTGCAGTAGCCAAAGTGTTCACCGTCTGCATGGACACAGGCATCTTCTTCGCATTGTACTACTGCACGTTTGCACCGATAAATATGGATGCCCTGAAAGCGGGTGTGCTTTCCGAAAAGGGCGGTGGGAAGGAGCAGGAGAATTTTCCATTTGGGTAATCCTTCCACAACGATGAAATCTAAATATTGATCCACAGGGCTGGCTTTCGGGCAGAACATAAAGCCGCCGCCTTCATATTTCATATTCATGGCAGTAGCAAAGTATACGTTCTCAAAGGTAAGGAGCTGATTGTCATCTAAAAGAACCCGCATGGAAGAAGGCTTTTGGGCAAATAAAAGCCGTAATCCCTGAAAAAGGTATACCAATTTTCCGGCACCCAGTTTATTTAGAAAATGTTTGGAGGAGGTGAGGTTTACCTGTTCACAGACGGCAGCATCATATCCGATGCCGGAGCTAATGGCAAAATATTTTTTGCTGTTTCCGGAAGAAGTGACGCCAATATTAATATTTCTGAATTTTTCCTGGGCCAGGATGACCTCCAGGGCCTCCACAGGCTTGGATGGAAGGTGCATCCCTCTGGCGAAATCATTGCCGGAGCCGGTAGGGATATAGCCAAGAGTCAGGCCTTCATAGGTGGTCAGGCCGCTTAAAAACTCATTGATGGTGCCGTCACCGCCTACAATGACTACCGTAGTGGGAGTCAGATTTGTGGAAAAATACTGGGCCAGGCCCCGGGCCTTATTGGGAGCGTCTAAAAGAAACACTTCATATTCAATGTTCTGTTCCAGCAGCAGTTTTTCTACCTTTTCCCAGATTTTTATTCCCTTCCCGGAACGGGAGGTGGGGTTTACAATAAAATAGTACATAAAGCCTCCGAAAAGCGATCGTTTATCCATGTGTATATCCGTGTAGATGCATGAGCAGTGTCATTCGGAAATGCGCTGCATTTCCTCATTCCCGGGCATTCGCCCTAGGAAGGCGTTCCCTGTCAGAGCCGTCTGCCAGCAGCCGTTCTGCCAGTTTCCGCCTTCGTACTGCTCATTGCTTTCAGGTACATTGTATCATATTTTTATTCTTGTTCACAATGTTGTATTTTTGGAATTTTTATGATATTATGGGAGAGCCTGAAAAATTATAGTAAGAGTTATGAAAGTATGCCTAAGGAGGGCAAATATGGAAACAGTTGGAAAGAATTTTATTGAACAGATTATTGAGAAGGACTTAGCGGAGGGAACCTGTAAAGAGGTGTGTACCCGTTTCCCGCCGGAGCCCAATGGGTATCTCCATATCGGACATGCCAAGTCCATTCTTTTAAACTATGGTTTAGCTCAGGAATACCATGGAAAATTCAATATGCGTTTTGACGATACTAATCCCACCAAGGAGAAGACAGAGTTCGTAGAGTCCATCCTGGAGGATATTAAATGGCTGGGAGCAGATTGGGAGGATCGTCTGTTTTTTGCCTCCAATTATTTTGACCAGATGTATGAGGCAGCGGTGAAGCTGATCAAGAAGGGGAAGGCTTTTGTCTGCGATCTGTCTGCGGATGAGATCCGGTCTTACCGGGGGACTCTGACAGAGCCTGGGAAGAACAGCCCTTACCGGGATCGGAGCGTTGAGGAAAATCTGGAACTGTTTGAAAATATGAAAAACGGTATGTATCCGGATGGATCCAAGGTGCTTAGAGCAAAGATTGATATGGCTTCCCCTAATATTAACATGAGAGACCCGGTGATCTACCGTGTGGCCCGTATGTCCCATCACAATACCGGGGACAAGTGGTGCATTTATCCTATGTATGACTTTGCCCATCCCATTGAAGATGCCATTGAGGGCGTGACCCATTCCATCTGTACGTTGGAGTTTGAGGATCACAGACCTTTATATGATTGGGTGGTTCGGGAACTGGAATATCCTCATCCCCCCAAGCAGATCGAGTTTGCCAAGCTATATCTGACCAATGTGGTGACGGGTAAGCGCTATATTAAGAAGCTGGTAGAGGAAGGCATTGTAGACGGCTGGGACGATCCCAGACTGGTATCCATTGCAGCATTGCGCCGCAGAGGCTTTACCCCTGAGTCCATCAAGCTGTTTGTGGATCTGTGCGGTGTCAGCAAGAGCAACAGCTCTGTGGATTATGCGATGCTGGAATACTGTATCCGGGAGGATTTGAAGATGAAGCGTCCCAGAATGATGGCAGTATTGGATCCGGTGAAACTGATCATAGACAATTATCCGGAAGATCAGATGGAAGAGTTGGATGTGGAGAACAATCTGGAGAATCCGGAGCTGGGTACCAGGAAGGTTCCCTTTGGCAGAGAGCTTTATATTAACAGGGAGGACTTTATGGAGAATCCTCCTAAGAAATATTTCCGTCTGTTCCCGGGAAATGAAGTGCGTCTGATGGGCGCCTACTTTGTGAAATGTACCGGGTTTGAGAAGGATGAAGAAGGTAATGTGACAGAGATTCACTGTACCTACGATCCGGAAACCAAGTGCGGAAGCGGCTTTACCGGACGGAAAGTGAAGGGCACCATTCACTGGGTGGCAGCCAAGACGGCTTTCCAGGCAGAGGTGCGTCTCTATGAGAATATTATTGATGAGGAGAAAGGCGTTTACAATGAGGACGGTTCTCTGAACCTGAATCCCAATTCTCTGACTGTATTGAAGAACTGTTATCTGGAACCGGCTTTAAAAGAAGCAAAGGCATACGATAGCTTCCAGTTTGTCCGCACTGGATTTTTCTGTGCAGACTCCAGGGATTCTAAGCCTGGCGCACCGGTATTTAACCGGATCGTATCTTTGAAGAGTTCTTTTAAGCTGCCCAAAGCGGAGTAAAAGAACGGGAGAAATAAAATGCCTCAGAAATTTTTCCAGGGAATCACAGACTTTATTTTTGTAGAGCATACGCCCAAAAAGGCGGATATTATATTTATCCCAGGAGGAAATTACCCGGAGGCGGCAGAACATGCCGCCTCTTTGTATCATCAGGGGCTGGCTCCCTTGCTTCTCCCCTCCGGAAGATACAGCGTCATGCAGGGCTATTTTCCCGGTGCGTATGACACAGAGTGGGAATATCTGCAGCAGGTATTGCTTCGATGCGGTGTCCCAAAAGATGCGATTTTAAAGGAAGATCAGGCCACTTTTACCTATGAAAATGCCATAAAATCCAGAAATGTGACAGATACTATGGGTATTCAGGTGAAGCGGGCCATTCTTTCCTGTAAATCTTTTCATGCCAGGAGAGCTCTGATGTATTACCAGGAGCAGTTCCCGGATACAGAATTTTTCGTAAGCCCCACAGTAGTGCAGGATATTCGGAGGGATAACTGGTTTATGGATCCGGAGAAGATCACCCTGGTGCTGGGAGAGGTGGAGCGGTGCGGAGCCCAGTTTCATGAGATTATGAAAACTTATGCGGAGGAACATCATGATTAAGTTGATTGCGTCGGATGTGGACGGAACACTTTTGGAGGAAGGAACCCCTAATTTGAATCTGGAGCTGTTTCAGGTGATTTTGAAACTAAAGGAGAAAGGGGTTATTTTTGCAGCAGCCAGCGGACGTCAGTATGAGAGTATCCGGGAAGTGTTTGCCCCTGTGGAAAACGAGATGATTTTTATTGCAGACAACGGTGCCTATGTGGTATGCCGGGGGCGTGAGATGGAGAGCTTCTTTTTTGACCGCTCTGTGCTGGAGGAGACGGTTGCATATGTGCGTAAGATGAAGGGATTTCTGCTGGTGGAGTCTCCACAGGTGGGGTATACAGACAGTCAGGATGAAGCGTTTATCACCATGCTTCGGGAGGGCTACAATATGAAAATCCAGCAGGTGGAGGATGTGCTGAAGCTGGACATTCCCGTGGTAAAAGTGGCTGTGTACTGCCAGGAGGATGCCCAGAGTATGGCGCTTCCTGCAGGAAAGCATTTTCAGGGGAAGCTCAACGTGATGGCTTCCGGCGCTCACTGGGTGGACTTTGTACGGCCGGATGTGGACAAAGGGAATGCCCTTGGCCGTGTTCAGAAGCTGATGAAGATTTTGCCGGAGGAGACCATGGCCTTTGGGGATAATATCAATGACATTGGAATGCTCACCCGGGCAGGTGAGAGCTACGCGGTGGAAAACGCCAGAGAAGAAGTGAAGCAGGCGGCGAAGCATATCGCAGGGCGGGGAGCAGAGGACGGTGTGCTCAAGGTATTAAAAAGACTGCTGGAACAGCAGTGATCTGTGATGGAAGAAGAAATGGACAGATGGAAGGGAAAGGCCGGATGCGAGCAACAAAAATGCAGGAAGCAGCAAAGGCAGGAGAAGGTACAGCAATCTTAGAAACAGCAGTGACAGAAGATGAGCAGCAGAAACCTGCACGGCAGGAAGGGACAAAGGAGGAGCAGAGGATGTACGATCAGTTGTGTCTGGAAACATTTTTGAAGGAGCAGGGACGCCTTTTTGATGAGCCGGTGGCCGATACCCTGGAGGAGGCGGAGGAGTTCCTGGAAGAGTGCATGGCAGTGGTGTTAAAGAATCTAAAAGAAGTGCGGAAGTATTTTGAGGAAAACATGGATGCAGCAGGTATGAGCGATCAAGAGCTTTCGGAAGCCTGCGAGGTATTTTCCCTGCCGGATGGAAGATTTCTGGTGGTGGAAGGATAATAGAAAAGCAGAAGAGAAAAAGACAGGTGAAACTCCTTTGGAGAGGAGGGGCCTGTCTTTTTTGTATATTACTTATGCTCCGTTTTATCACTGCTTTTTTCTAACAGAAACCATAATCCAATGAAAAATACCACAAATACGATCATACTTAGCATCGTAAAAGTTTTACTGTATTGCATGATATTTTCTATTCCCATTAAAGTATTTAAATTGATAGTTCCGCTTTCCGCTAAAGCCTCCACATCTGTGTATTGGGGTAAGGTCTGATACTTGGCATTGAGAGAAAAGAAAGTGATCGTATAACCCACGATTAAGCAGCCCAAAATAATTGCAGCTTTGTTTAAGGATTTCACCCATGTAAATCTCTTTTTTTGCAGACCCATAAATAAAAATAGCATCAACAGACTTCCAAAAAGCAATATTACGATTTCCATTGCAAAAGTTAAAAGTATTTGATTATTTGTTTTCTCAACGAGCAGCAGGATAAGGGAATCGATTCCTGTTTTCAGACAGGAAGCAATTATTCCAAAAAGAAACCCGCCACAGCAGATTCTGATAAGAGGGTCACTTCCATTGCATTTGATTTTACTGGCAACATACAGAGAGGCGGCATAAAGTACCCACAGTGTAAAAGACATTACAAAATACAAGTCAAAATGTTTCAAAGACATATAAGGTGTTCCTACGAGCCATTTTGAAAGCACTCCGAATAAAATTGTTGATATAGTTACGATTGTTAAACGTTTACGATATACCATTTACAAAACCTCCTTTACTTGTTTTTGGATACTATGCGCATGCATCTTTGCTACAAGATACTTCAACCCAGTATACTACATAGGAACATAAAAACAAGGTGATAGATGTAAAGAGTAAAGGATTAAAAAATGCAACAAATTTTTCTGTGGTAACAAAACACGAATATGCCCCTTGCGATTTCGGAAGCAAAACACGGATGATATAACTCTGCGATAGGTATGCAAAGATGGCCGGAATAATAAAACCAATGAACAGAGCCACAATAATATTCAGTATTCCTAAAGCTGTTGGTTTAACTGATACAGAAGATAGTTTCTTTTTCGTCAGGAAGTAACATAGAAAAAATAGAATTCCAGTTAACGCCAGTTCTCCAATCTGATAAAAATTTTGAACAGCTTCCTCTAATAGAATATCGCCAAATACAAACGATAAAAAGAATTTTGGAAGTAAGCAAATCAGTGAAGTTAGAATGGCGTAAATTCCCCAGAGCACTGCAGAAATAGTTAGCATATTCTTTACAATTTTTTGCTTTTTCTTATTCATAAAATAATACCCCTTGGAGATACTTTATAATCTGTACTGATATAAGATGGATGCCATAGGATAATCCTGTATATTTGCCATAATAAAAATCAAGATCGTTCTGCTTTTTCTCTACGCAAACGCAGGCAGTACATATTTGGTCAGAATCCCCAGCAGCACCAGATGGGCGGGGTAGAACCAGTAAAAGAAATACTTCAGGGACAGTCCGCGCTTGCCGTTGTAGAAGTATACAGGGAGGAACGCCGCAGGGGCAGGCAGTTCCCAGGAGATGGCGGCAGCCCCTCCCAGACACTGGTATAGTTTGGAAAAACGGAGGAGATAGAGGACTTCAATCAAAAATACACCCTTGTAGCTGTAGTCTGTTTTTAACACGGTGGCAGCTAACAGCCCTGCGATCATGACCAAAAGCTGGATTACGATCCGGCCCTGGCAGATGGTAATGCCCCACAGAACCAGAAGACCGATGAGAAGGGTAAAGTAAACATTCTGCTTCCCGGGGTAGAACCAGCTGGGTTTTAAGGCAAAGTCAAAGGGGATTTCAGAAATCAGGGCAAAGAGAAACATGCGGGAGGCATACTTTTTTACATCCCTTGTGTGAAGAAAACCCTCTACCAAAAGAAAACAGAAGATGGGGAAGGCAAGACGCCCGATATCCCGCATGACAGAATAAATATTATTTAACAGAGCAAGGCTTTCTGTGCTGGTGCGAATATAGGGCTGTCTGGCTAAAGCCCGCACAAAGGTGGCCCCTGCATGGTCAATAAACATGGTGATGATAGCAAGGAATTTCAGGGTACTGCCGGAAATGCCAAATTTTTCTTTCCAATTCATAGATACAGTTCCTCCGCAAGTAGGTCTTATTTTTATCTTTGCACATTATACTATATTTTTAAGGAGCTGTCATTTAAAAAATGAGAAGCAGAAGGATTCTGATTTTTGCTGCCGCTGTTTTATGAGCTTGGAATATCCCACCCGTTTTTGGAAACTTTTTTGGAAGATAGGGGAAGGGAAACACTTTTGCGAATATAGAAGAAAGAAGAAAACCGCTGTCCGGCAGGGGGATTATTCCCCGGCCGGACAGCGGTTTTCTTCCGTCATGTCTGTGGTATATCCGTATTATGATGGGATTATTTCTGGGCTTTATGAATTTGCCCGCTGCAGATATTCCTGTCTGCAAAGCTCCTGATTTAGGAACGAATCATCCTGGTTCTTGCCTGTCTGGCGGCTATTTGGTCAGCAGCATCATGATCTCGTTGCTGCGGGCAATGAATTTGGTCATCTCATCGGGAGATAAGGGCTTGTGAGCCAGCATGGCCAGATCGTAAAGCTGGCGGCACATCATGGGAACGTGTTCCCCATCTTTATTCTGGAGAATGTACTGTACCAACTGGTTGTTAGCATTGAGAACCAGGGTTTCGGAAGAGCCGAACATGGAGGGATCCATGCCGTACATATTGTACATTTTCATCATATCCTGCATTCTGCGGCTTTCTTCAGAGAGGATCATCATGGAGGAAATGCCTGCATTTTTCAGTTTTTCTACCTTTACTTCCAGCTTTTCTTTCTCCAGATTCTTGCGGAACAGCTCTGTGAGGGTTTCAGCAGTTTCTTTTAACTCTTCTTCGCTGGTTTCCTCTTTGAAGGTGTCGGTTACATCTGCGTCAATGCGTTCAAATTTTATTTCTTCATTGGTGCGCTCTACATGAGTGATAAAGGCAGTATCGATGTTGTGTTTTAAGATCACTGCGTTTAAGCCTGCGTCCTTGAACATATTGATATACTGGCTCTGCTGAATTTCATCGGTGACATAGTGGATAGTTGTCTTGGGCTTTTCCTTTTCTTCCTCAGAAACTTCAGCGGAATCCTCTTTGGAAGCTTCCGTCTTAGCGGAGGTTTCGTTGCTGTCCTGGGCGGAAACAGTTTCTGCAGGATCTTCTGTGAAGTCTACCGTCTCATCCACACCCTCGGCCTGATCTTTCTTCTGCTCCAGCAGCTCCTTCAGAGTGAGATAGCTGTTGTTAATATCCTTATAAAGGATATAATCCATCATCTTGTCGCTGAATTTGGTATCCTTGATACAGCCGAATTTGATAAAGGGATTGATGTCATCCCAGTATTTTTCATAATTTTCCCGGTCTGTCTTGCACATGCCGGAGAGCTTGTCAGCCACCTTTTTCGTAATATAGTCAGAAATCTTTTTCACAAAGCCGTCATTCTGCAGAGCGCTTCTGGAAACGTTCAGAGGAAGATCCGGGCAGTCGATGACACCCTTTAACAACATCAAAAATTCAGGGATCACCTCTTTGATGTTATCTGCAATGAATACCTGGTTATTGTACAGCTTAATGGTGCCCTCAATGGAATCGTACTCCGTATTGATCTTGGGGAAGTACAGGATGCCCTTGAGGTTAAAGGGATAGTCCATGTTCAGGTGGATCCAGAACAGAGGCTCTTTGTAATCCATAAATACTTTGCGGTAGAAATCTTTGTATTCCTCCTCTGTACATTCGTTGGGATGCTTGGTCCACAGAGGATGGATATCATTTACCGGAACCGGGCGTTTGTTGATCTTTACCCGCTCTCTGGCAGGAGAGATCTCCACTACTTCTTTGTTTCCGTTTTCATCTTCCTTTTCTTCTGTTTTGGCATCTTCATGGATGTGCTCAACCACCACGTCATCCTCTTTTAATTCGGATTCGTCAATGGTCTCATATTCCTGAGGGGCATTGGCTTTGGAGAGATAAATCTCCACAGGCATGAAGGAACAGTATTTCTCCAGAACTTCCCGCATCCGATATTCATTGGCAAACTCCAGACGCTCTTCATTCAGATGGAGGGTGATCTCGGTTCCTACAGTGGTCTTTGTGCCGTCTTCAATGGTGTACTCAGAGCCGCCGTCGCTTTCCCAGTGGACTGCCGCAGCATCCTTCTGATAGGAGAGCGTATCAATCTCAACGGAGTCAGCCACCATGAAGACAGAGTAAAAGCCCAGACCAAAGTGGCCGATGATCTCGTCTTTGTTGGTTTTATCCTTATATTTCTCCAGGAAAGCGGTAGCGCCGGAAAATGCGATCTGGGTAATATATTCTTCCACCTCGTCAGCAGTCATACCAAGACCGGTATCAATAAATTTCAGAGTTTTATCCTCGGGATTGACAATTACCTGGATAGAATCCTTGTGATCCTCCGGATAGGAATATTCGCCCATGATCTCCAGCTTATGCAGTTTGGTGATAGCATCGCAGCCGTTGGAAACTACCTCACGGGCGAAAATATCGTGGTCAGAATAAAGCCATTTCTTTATAATAGGAAAAATATTTTCACTGTTAATAGAAAGGCTGCCAGTTCTCTTGCTCATATACAACACTCCTTATAATAAATATAGTAATTATTTGGTACAAAGTAATGAAAAATCGGGAAAATTCCGTGTTCTGAACCCTATTGTAATCCCGGCATATCGAAATGTCAAGAAAAAATTAGCACTCAACAAAAAAGAGTGCTAACAAAAAGGGGGATATAGGATTAGGAATGGATAGCATCCGTGTACAAGGCGGCAGGACAAGGAAAAATTCGGCTAATCTTAGGGCTTAAAGCGCGCTGCTTTTTGTACACGGCTGCTAGCTGCATGATCATTATATAGATCAGGGCTTTTGACACCCTAATCTTATATAGAAAGAAAAGGGATTTGCCGCTGGCGGAAAAATTTTTCCACCATGGTATCCCAGGCAAAATCCAGGGACTTATCCAGGGTGAAGATGTGCAGGGAGGTTCCGGTGGTGCCAAATACCTCCTTTCCATTATAATGGATGTTCAGAAACAGACCTGCCACATCATTGACGGCAAGTTGGATCCCGGACTGTTCCAGCAGCTTTTCTGTATTATAGTCAGCCAGGCGGAAAACCAGTTTGAAATTCAGCGGGGTATGTCTGCCTTTGACCAGTTCATAGAAAAAAGGGCGGATCAGCCGCCAGGTAAGAACGGAACCGGCGGGAAGAGCAGTTTGATCCTGGGAAAGGCCAAAATAATCTTTGTGAAAACTGCCGTCAATATGGAAGGTGGTAAAGGTGGTGATGGAGGCTTCTGAAAGAAGAAACGCGTCAAAGCATTCGGTAGTCAAAAGCCGGGACATAAAATCTTTCACATCTGGAAACTGTAATGAGTGCAAGGGAGACCTCCGATCCTGCTGGCATCGAAAAAACTTCTGTGACAGCCCTGTATAGAAAACATCATGAACGCTTTTCTATGGGGATGCAGCAGTAATAGTATCATAAAATAGTTAAAAAATATTATAATCTTGTTTTTCCCTCTTTTCAAGAAGAAATAGATGTGCTATCATAATGTAGTATTTATTACTACGTTATGAAATCTGAATATTAAATCCTGGAGGTTATTATGAAATACAGAGTTGTGGTGGATAGTTGCGGTGAACTGACGGAGGAGATGAAGCGGGATGAACATTTTGTTTCTGCTCCTCTGACTATGCAGTTGGATGAATATGATTTTGTGGATGACGAGAGTTTTGATCAGGCAGACTTTCTGCGAAAGACTGCGGCCAGCCCAAACTGTCCGAAATCTGCTTGTCCCTCGCCGGAGTTTTATCAGAAGGCATACGACTGTGGTGCAGAGCATATCTATGCAGTTACGCTATCCGCAGAACTCAGTGGGTCCTATAACAGCGCTGAGCTGGGAAAAAATCTGTTTCTGGAGGAGCACCCAGAAGCGAAGATCCATGTGTTTAATTCCCGCTCCGCTTCTGTGGGAGAGACCCTGATTGCCCTGAAGATTCGGGAGTGTGAGGAAGCAGGCATGAGCTTCGAAACTGTGGTAGAAACGGTTGAGCGCTTTATTGCAGGAGAGAATACCTGGTTTGTGTTGGAAACATTGGAGACGCTGCGAAAGAACGGCCGGTTGAGCAACGTGAAGGCTATGGTGGCCAATGTGCTGAAGATCAAACCGGTGATGGTATCCACTCCGGAAGGAAATATTGCCCAGCTGGATCAGGCCAGAGGAATTAACAAAGCGCTTATCAAGATGGTAAACTATATTGCAGAGACTGCGGAAGATCCGGAAAACCGCATTCTGGCTATCGCTCACTGCAACTGTAGGGAGCGGGCCATGATGGTGAGAGATGCGCTGCTGGAAAAGATGAAAGTGAAAGATGTGTTTGTACTGGATACTGCAGGAATCAGTACGATGTATGCCAATGACGGAGGCGTCATTGTGGCGATCTAAGTTACGGTGCTGCTTTTCAAAGCTGTTGTTTGAGAAAAAAATTCCCTGTACATTTCCCACAGTTCCCTTCTGTAAATAATGGATAAACTTGTGAAAGGTGTCGGAAAATGACGAAAATTGGCGGTTTTCACCGAGAATTTTGGATGCTTTTCCGATGAGAAGTGTGGAAGTTGGCGAATATAACCAATAAAATCTTAAGATTTTCAATGAAAAGCGAAAAATATTCTATGTTTTATTTTGACAAGATTGTGTAGAATGTCAATATCAAGAGACGGAACGGACGAGAGTCCGAAGAAAAAGTCCGTACAGAAGGGAGAAAATGATACTATGATGAAACGCGCATTAGCACTGACAATGGCAGCTGTTATGGGTCTTTCTATGACTGCATTTGCTGAAGGAGAGGTAGCCAACAAGGATAAGCCACTGGTATGGTACAACCGTCAGCCTTCCAACAGCTCCACTGGAGAATTGGATATGGCAGCTTTGAACTTCAATGAAAATACTTACTATGTAGGTTTTGATGCAAACCAGGGTGCAGAACTGCAGGGTGTTATGGTTCTGGATTACATCAAAGCACATATCAGCGAGATCGACCGCAACGGCGACGGAACCATCGGTTATGTTCTGGCAATCGGAGATATCGGACATAACGATTCCATCGCACGTACAAGAGGCGTTCGTAAAGCTCTTGGAACCGGCGTTGACAAAGATGGCAACATCAACAGTGATCCGGTAGGAACCAACACCGATGGATCTGCTACTGCAGTGCAGGATGGTTCTCTGGAAGTTGACGGAACTACTTATGTAGTGCGTGAGCTGGCTTCTCAGGAGATGAAGAACTCCGCAGGTGCTACCTGGGATGCAGCTACTGCTGGTAACGCAATCGGAACCTGGTCTTCCTCTTTCGGCGATCAGATTGATGTAGTAGTTTCCAATAATGATGGTATGGGAATGTCCATGTTCAACGCATGGTCCAAAGACAACAAGGTTCCCACCTTCGGTTACGATGCAAACAGTGACGCAGTAGCAGCAATCGCAGAGGGCTACGGCGGAACCATCAGCCAGCATGCAGACGTTCAGGCTTACCTGACTCTTCGTGTTCTGCGTAACGCTCTGGACGGCGTAGATATCGATACTGGTATTGGTACTGCAGATGACGCTGGCAACGTTCTTAGCGAAGACGTATATGTATACAACGAAGAGCAGCGTTCCTACTACGCATTGAACGTAGCTGTTACCGCTGACAACTATCAGGATTTCACAGACTCCACCAAGGTTTACGAGCCTGTATCCAACCAGCTTGATGAGGCAGCTCATCCCGCTAAGAAGGTATGGCTGAACATCTACAACGCAGCAGATAACTTCCTGAGCGCTACTTATCAGCCGCTGCTTCAGAACTACGATGACCTGCTGAACCTGGACGTTGAGTACATCGGCGGTGACGGACAGACTGAGTCCAACATCACTAACCGTCTGGGCAACCCCAGCCAGTATGATGCATTCGCAATCAACATGGTTAAGACCGACAACGCAGCTTCCTATACATCTCTGCTTAGTCAGTAATTATTACAGAAACAATAAAGAGGTACAGATTATTAGGGAGAAGAAATTCTCCCTAATAGTTTGTTAAGGGAATCTAGAGAAAATTATAAATCTACTGATACAGGAGTAAAAATAATGGCAGATAAGAAAAGTGAAAATATCTTATCAATACGCGGAATGTGTAAATCCTTCGGCAGAAACCGGGTTCTGGATCACATCAATCTGAATGTGAAACGGGGAACGGTTATGGGACTGATGGGTGAGAACGGAGCTGGAAAGTCAACCATGATGAAATGTCTTTTCGGTACGTACCAGAAAGACGAGGGAACCATCATCCTGGATGGAAAAGAAGTAAGTTTTTCAGGCCCCAAGGATGCGCTGGAGAACGGCATCGCCATGGTACACCAGGAGCTGAATCAGTGTCTTGAACGGAATGTAATGGATAATCTGTTTTTGGGCCGTTACCCGTTAAATTCCATGGGCGTAGTTGATGAGGGAAGAATGAAAAAAGAGGCGTCTGAGCTGTTCCGTAAGCTGGGTATGACCGTAAATCTGACACAGCCTATGCGGAATATGTCGGTATCTCAGCGTCAGATGTGCGAGATTGCAAAGGCAATTTCCTATAATGCAAAAGTGATTGTTCTGGACGAGCCCACTTCCTCCCTGACGGTACAGGAGGTTGATAAGCTCTTTGAGATGATGAGAATGCTGAAGGAGCAGGGAATTGCTCTCATCTACATTTCTCATAAGATGGATGAGATTTTTGAGATCTGCGATGAGATCTCCGTACTTCGTGACGGAAACCTGGTTATGACGAAGAGTTCCAAAGAGACGGACATGAATGAGCTGATTGCAGCCATGGTTGGACGTTCTCTGGAAAATCGGTTCCCACCGGTAGACAATACTCCGGGAGATGTGATTTTGTCCGTTCAGCATCTGTCCACCAAATTCGAGCCTCATTTGCAGGATATCACCTTTGATGTAAAAGAAGGAGAGATCTTCGGACTGTACGGCTTGGTAGGCGCCGGACGTACAGAGCTTTTGGAGACCATCTTCGGTGTTCGTACCAGAGCGGCAGGCCGGGTATATTATAATGGACGTCTGATGAACTTTGACAGTGCAAGAGACGCTATGGAGCATGGGTTTGCCATGATCACAGAAGAGCGTAAGGCGAATGGACTGTTTTTAAAGGGGGATCTGACCTTTAATACCACCATTGCCAATCTGAGTCAGTATATGTCCGGAGTAGCGCTGTCTGATACTAAGATGACAAAGGCAACTGCCAGTGAGATCAAGATCATGCATACGAAATGTATGGGACCGGAAGATATGATTACAAGCCTTTCCGGCGGTAATCAGCAGAAAGTCATCTTTGGTAAATGGCTGGAGCGCAGTCCCAATGTGTTTATGATGGACGAGCCTACCCGAGGCATTGATGTTGGTGCAAAGTATGAGATTTACGAGCTGATCATCCAGATGGCGAAACAGGGAAAGACCATCATTGTGGTTTCCTCTGAGATGCCGGAGATCCTGGGAATTACCAACCGGATCGGCGTTATGTCCAACGGACATCTTTCCGGTATTGTAAATACCAAGGAGACAAATCAGGAAGAACTTTTAAGACTCAGCGCAAAATACCTATAATGAGGGAGAAAGATTATTATGGCAAATGGAAATGGTAAGATTCTGACAGTTGAGCAGGAACAGAAACTGCGTCAGCCCATTGAAGATTATGTCGGAAAAATTCAGGCAAAGATTGACAGCCTCAGAGCGGATGGCACTGATAAAGTGGTGGCGATTCAGAACAAAATGGATTCTGTAAAGAGAGACCGCACACTGACCTCTTCGGAAAAAGAGTCTGCAAAAGCAACGCTGCAGAGCGAGCTGCAGAAGGCAAAATCTGTGGAAGCTGCCAACAAAAATGAAGTTTCAAAATTAATTGGGGATGCGGAAAACTACCTCAAAGCACATTTCGACAAAGAGTACTATCAGCCGGTGAAAGAGAGCTGCGAGCAGGAAAAAGCCCGGGCGAAAGCCAAGTATGAGGAAAATGTAGCAAAGTTAAATAAAGAGCATCAGGATAATCTGGCGAAGCTCTCCAATCATCAGGAGATCAAGGATGAGAAGTATGTACATAAAAACAGACTTTTTGATGCCAAGATGACCTATGAGAAAGAGCTTCAGGAGATCAAGGACAGAAGGCATGCGGCATATACCTGGAAGTATCATATGATTGATCTGCTGCGTATGTCCAAGTTTACCTTTATGGAGAACCGGGCTCAGAAGTGGGAGAATTATAAGTACACCTTTAACCGCAGAGATTTCCTGCTGAAAAATGGTCTGTACATTGCCATTGTTCTGATTTTCGTGGCTCTGTGCATCATCACACCCATTGTAAAGCATACACCGCTGTTGACCTATAATAATGTGCTGAACATCCTTCAGCAGGCATCACCCCGTATGTTCCTGGCCCTTGGAGTTGCCGGACTGATCATGTTAGCTGGTACGGATCTTTCTATTGGCCGTATGGTTGGTATGGGTATGACTGCTGCTACCATTATCATGCATCAGGGCAAGAATACCGGTGCTGTGTTTGGTCATGTATTTGATTTCACAGGACTTCCGGTGATCGTTCGCATGATTTTTGCACTGCTTGTGTGTATCGTACTGTGTACTTTCTTTACTTCCATTGCAGGTTTCTTCACTGCAAAATTCAAGATGCATCCTTTTATCTCCACCATGGCCAACATGCTGATGATCTTCGGTCTTGTTACCTATGCGACCAAGGGTGTATCTTTCGGAGCTATTGAATCCAGCATTCCGGGAATGATTATCCCCAAGATTAACGGATTCCCCACGATTATCATCTGGGCAGTTGTAGCAGTGGTTATCGTATGGTTTATCTGGAATAAGACAACCTTTGGTAAATATCTGTATGCAGTGGGCGGAAATCCGGAAGCAGCTTCTGTATCCGGTATCTCTGTATTCAAGGTAACTATGGGTGCATTTATCCTGGCAGGTATTCTGTACGGTTTCGGCGCTTGGCTGGAGTGCGCAAGAATGTTCGGTTCCGGTTCAGCAGCTTACGGGCAGGGCTGGGAGACCGACGCGATCGCAGCCTGCGTAGTGGGAGGCGTATCCTTCACTGGTGGTATTGGTAAGATTTCAGGTGTCGTAGTTGGTGTGCTGATCTTCACAGCCCTGACATACTCCCTGACAATTCTTGGTATTGATACTAACCTGCAGTTTGTATTCTCCGGTATCATTATTCTGGTAGCTGTTACACTTGACTGTCTGAAATATGTACAGAAGAAGTAATGGATTGCCAGGTCTGGTGAATTGAAGACTTTATAAGTTCTCTTAAGGAGAGCTGTTGTAAAATGAATGAGAGGTGTTTGTTTTCCCTCTTCTTTTACAGCAGCTCTCTTTTTCCAGCAGTTTACAATTATTTTACCATTTGATATAATAGTAACAATCAGTGGACATAGTACAGTTATAACAAGAATGTCTGAGAAAATAAGAACGAAAAGAAACGATGATGGGGGAAACATGGGCGGAGAGCAGACTATAGCGGCAGATCGTTACACAGTGCTTTTAGTGGATGATGAGGATGAAGTGATCCAGGTCATTATGAAGAAAATAGATTGGAAGAGTTTGGGATTCACGGTGATCGGATACGCTAATAACGGGGTAAAGGCGTTGGAGATGGTGGAGGAATTTCAGCCGGATGTGGTGATGACAGATATTAAGATGCCCTATATGGATGGTATGGAACTGGCAGGCCGCATCAAGATTGAATTTCCTACAACAAAGATTTTATTGTTTACAGGCTTTGATGAATTTGAGTATGCCAAAGAGGCGGTTCATCTGGAGGTGGAGGAGTATATTCTCAAACCGGTCAATTCAGTGGAACTGACCAAGGTATTTGCCCAGCTAAAGGAGAAGCTGGATCAGGAGATCAGCGAAAAGCGCAATGTGGAGACGCTGCAGAATTATTATCTGGAGTCCCTTCCTTTCCTGAGAAGTAATTTTTATATTACGCTTATTGAGGGACGAATTGATGAGAAAGAGCTGGAAAAATATCTTTCAGATTACCAGATCTCATTGCCGGGTCCTTTTTACTGCTGTCTTTTAATTCATACCTCGTCCAGCCAGGTTCCCAAAGAGATGACGCCTCTGCTGCTGGCTGCATCTGTACAAAAGCAGGTGGAAGAACGGCTGGTGGGGCAGTGGCAGGCCAAAAGTTTTTCCTACCTGGGGAATACGGTTCTGATCGCCCAGGTAAAGCATGAGGAGGCAGTTTCGGAGCTTACAGATGAGTGTGATCGTTTTTGCCGATATGTGCACCGGATCATTGGTGCAGTGGTGACTGTCGGTATTGGGCAGGTGTGCAGAACAATTCCGGAATTGGCGGGTTCCTATCGGGGAGCCAGGGAAGCTCTCTACTATAGAAGTATTTATGGAGCCAACCGGGCTATCAATATCAAAGAGATCGTTCCCAAAGCTATGAATCAGAGCGTAAGCACAGGAGAAGCAGAGATGGGAAATCTCTTTAAAATGATTCGATTGGGAACTGGGCGGGAGGTGGAGGAAGCGGTGGAGCGGTACCTGAATGATATGGTCACTCCTATGCAGTCGCTGCCTCAGCATCATATCCATGTGATGGAGATGGTGACGGCATTGTACCGGTTTTCCGCAAATAATGAGATACAGGAAGAGGAGGATCTGGGAGATATCCGCCAGCTTTATGGCAGGCTTGTGGAGCTGGAGCCGGAGGGGCTGAAAAAGTGGCTGGTTCGGATCTGCCTGGATTACAGAGAAAAACTGATCCGTTTGCGGAGCAGTTCCACAAAATCTTTTGTTCAGAATGCGAAGGAATATGTGAGGAACAATTATGCAGATGAGGAGCTTTCACTGAACCAGATCTGCGATGCTCTGGGAGTATCCAATTCCTATTTTTCTACGATCTTTAAGAAGGAAACGGGAAATTCTTTTATCGGATATCTTACAGAGTTTCGGATGGAGCAGGCCTCCAGGATGCTGATTGAGACGAATGAAAAGAGCTATATTATAGCCCAGAAGGTGGGATATACGGATTCCAATTATTTCAGCTATGTATTTAAGCGGCAGTACGGCGTTTCACCTTCCAAATACAGAACGGAGCATACAAAACGTGAAAAGTAAGAATTCCGGGCGTTTTAACAGCTTAAGGCAGCGGGGACTTCAGACCACCATTATGATGGCTTTTTCTATTATTTCTATTTCTATTATTCTGATTTTGGGCATTGTTTTGTACGTCCGTTTTTCTGTAGTATCTAGAGAGGAAGTCATTCAGAGTACTCAGAAACTTATGGAACAGACGGGAGAGAGTCTGGAGGATTATCTGATTAGTATGCGGCAGATTTCAGATGCGGCTTATTACAATGTGATTAAGGAGAGTGATTTTTCCACCCAGAATCAGGAGGTTCGGGCGGGGTTGAACCTTCTGTACGAGGCCAACAAGGAAAAGCTTCGCAGCATTGCCCTGTATAACAATTACGGCAGTCTGCTGGCGGCAGAGCCTGTGGCCGATCAGAAAGAAGATCCGGATGTGACTCATCAGGACTGGTATCAGCAGGCAGTGAATGAGATGGAGAATATGCATTTTTCCACCCCACATATCCAGAATCTGTTTAAGGATGTGGCTTTTCGGTATTACTGGGTGATCTCATTAAGCCGGGTAGTGGAGCTTAACAATGGTGGAGATTCTCAGTTGGGAGTGCTTTTGGTGGACATGGACTACTCCAGCATTTCCAGATTGATGAAAAAGATTAATACAGCCAACAACGGCCAGTACTATTATCTGTGCGACAGCAATGGGGAGATCATCTATCACCAGCGCCAGGTACAGATCAGCGATGGGATTGCCAGTGAAAACAGCAAAGCGGCGGCAGCCTGCAAGGACGGCATCTATGATGAAGTTTTTGAGGGAGAGCATCGGAAGGTGGTGGTGAACACCATCAGCTACACGGGCTGGAAGCTGGTGGGAGTGATCCCTTATTCTGCATTCACCTCCGGTATGGCAGGGGTGAGGTACTTCATTGTGCTGTTTACCATCATTATGATGATGACTCTGGTGGTGATCAACCGCATGGTGTCAGTGCGGATTTCCAGGCCCATACTGCGGCTGAATGATTCGGTTCTGGAATATGAGGCGGGAGAGAAACCGAAAATTTATATCGGGGGATCCAAGGAGATCCGGCATCTGGGGTATTCTATTCAGAAGTCCTACGAAGAGATTGAAGAACTGATGAAGCGGATTGTGTGGGAACAGAACGAACGGAGGAAAAGCGAGCTGGATGCTCTGCAGAGTCAGATTAATCCTCATTTCCTCTATAATGCCTTGGATTCCATTACCTGGATGATTGAAGCAGAAAGGAATGATGAGGCGGCTTATATGATCACCCAGCTTGCCCGTTTGTTCCGAATCAGTCTTTCCAAGGGGCGTACGATTATCAGCGTGAAAGATGAAATTCAGCATGCTCAGAGCTATATGAACATTCAAAAGATTCGATGTAAAAATTCTTTTACTGTGGAGTTTGAGATAGAGCCGGAGATCCTCTTGGCCTGCACAGTGAAGCTGGTCTTACAGCCTATACTGGAAAACGCTATTAACTATGGAGTCAGCGGTGAAGATGAGGATGGAGAGATCCGGATCATTGGAAAAGAAAAGGAGGGGAATATTCTCCTTATGGTGAAGGATAACGGAATAGGCATCCCGGAGGATCAGGTGGGGCTGCTGCTTACAGACAACGAGCGGGTGCATAAGCACGGATCCGGAGTGGGGCTTGTGAATGTAAATAACCGGCTGCAGCTTCTGTTTGGAGAAGAGTATGGCCTTCGCATTGAGAGCGAGCCGGACGAGGGAACGACCGTCACTGTCTGTATTCCATTTATCCCCTACACAGAGGAGAACCGAAAACTTCTGGAAAAGGGATACCGTTTCAGCAAAGAGGAGATCATAAGCAGAAAACGCAGGGAAAATAGGGATGAAAAATAGTAGGAAAATGTTTATTCTCATAGAGGGACTGTTGGCAGCGCTTCTGGTGACGGTCTTTTTGGCCATGGTGCGGGAGAGGAAGCCGCCGGAACAGAAGAAGATTTCTGTTATTGTCAGTGCTTCCGATGACAGCCAGTGGGCTGCATTTCAATATGGCCTTCGGATGGCGGCCCAGGATTTTGGGATTGATTTGACGGTGGTGAAAACGCAGGGAGATCTGTGGCTGGAGGAAGAGCAAAGGCTGATAAAACGAGAGATGGAAAAAGGCGCGGATGCGGTGATCGTCCAACCTGCGCCTTATCCGGGGACGGCAAAGATGCTGGAGAAGATGGCGCGTCAGATTCCCATTATGCTGGTGGAGGATAATGGAGCCGCTGAGGGAGAGGAGACCTTCCTTCCCTACACAGCGCCGGATAATTATGGCATGGGGAAAGCACTGGCTTTTGAGCTGCTTTTGGATTACAGCGGAACCATACAGGGAAAAACGATAGGGATTGTTTTAGAAACAGCGGGTTCTGGAGCAGCGAAGAAGCGTCTGCAGGGATTTCTGGATGCTGTTGAGGGGAAGGGAGGAAAGGTTCTTTGGAGTCTTCCGAAAGACCAGAAGATGGAAAGTTATATTCTGAAAGAACAGCCCGGCGTGGATTTTGTCATCGCCCTGGATGATAAAAGCGTGGTGCAGGCAGGAGCGGCCTCAGAGGCCAATGATCTTCATGGAGCTTTGGTTTACGGCATCGGAAATTCTACGGAGGCTGTTTACTATCTGGATTCGGATGCGGTTCAGTGTCTGGTTGTGCCGGATGAATTTAATGTGGGCTATCAGAGTCTGGCAGAGGCGGCGGACAGCAGCGGCAGTTTTTATGACAGGATGGAGAGTCAGACGGTTTCTCATACAGTACTGCGCAGAGAAGAGCTGTTTTTTAAGGAAAATCAGGAGATTCTGTTTACTATGAACCAGTGAACCAGAACAGGGCGGACGTGTTTTGGTATGGAACTATTTGTATTATGGAACTTTTATACCAGGAAACTTTATAACCGGAGGAGTTTGGACCGGAAGGTGAACAGATATGAAGAAAAAGGGATTATGTGGGGTAGCTGTCTGCATGGCGGCAGTCTCTCTTTGGGGCTGTGGAAAGCAGCAGCCGGAGAAAATTGAAAAAGGCAGGATCGGAGTAGCCTGTTACAATGAGAGAGATACCTTTATTAACGCTCTGGTGGAGAGCTTTAAAGAGCAGATGAGTCAGTATGAGAAACAGGGATTTAAGGCGGAAGTGACGGTGACGGACGCGGGGGGGATGCAGAGAAGTCAGGATGATCAGGTGAAGGAGATGATTACCGCCGGCTGCGATGTGCTGTGCGTGAACCTGGTGGATCGGACAGACCCTTCTGAGATCATTGATCTGGCCAGGGAGAAAGACGTTCCCATTATTTTTTTCAACCGGGAGCCAGTGGCAGAGGATATGCTTCAGTGGAATGGTTTGTACTATGTGGGGGCCTATGCGGAGCAGTCAGGAATCATGCAGGGAGAACTGGCGGCGGAGGCTATTGAGAAAAATGATAAGATTGATAAAAATAAGGATGGAAAGATTCAGTACGCAGTGCTGGAGGGCGAGCCGGGGCATCAGGATGCGATCATCCGCACAGAGAATGCAGTCGATACTATGAAGAAAAAGGGAATCAAAATGGAAAAGATCAGCTATGGAATTGCCAACTGGAGCCGGGCCCAGGCTCAGAATCGGATGCTTCAGATGATCAGCCAGTATCCAAACAAAATTGAGTTGGTGCTGGCAAATAATGACGATATGATTTTGGGGGCGTTGGATGCCTATGAGAAGCTGAATCTTACGGAGACTTCGGTGCCGGTATTTTTTGGCATAGACGGAACGGATCAGGGCCTGGAAGCGCTGAGAGAGGGGAAGATAGCAGGCACGGTGTATAACGACAAGGAGGGCCAGGCGAAAGCCATGGCGCAGCTGGCGGTGGCGCTGATTACGGGGGAAGGGCTGGATGAGATCTCCTTTGAAAATGAAAAATATATTTATCTGCCCTATACCAAGGTGACTTCGGAGAATGTGAAGGATTTTATAGGAAAGTCTGAGAAAAATTAAGAGGGTGAGAAGAGCAGGCGGGCTGCGGCAGGGAGAGAAAGAGGCCGCAGTCCTTTTGCTTATGAAGTCCATACAAGAGAGGATTAATTTATGAATCTGTACAGTCAGAAAGATATGCTGGATTATGATGTGGAGACGCCGCTGCGGACGATCTGCGGATTTAAAGTGCGCCCAGGTATGTTTGATATCAACGGAGCCATGGCGCTGAGAAATGGGGTGAATTTTACCATTCACACCCATTATGGGACTGCCTGTGAGCTGCTTTTATTTCACCGACAGCAGGAGGATCCCTTTGCAGTGCTTCCCTTTCCGGAGGACTATAAGATTGGGGATGTGTATTCCATGATTGTATTTGATCTGGATATTGAGGAGATCGAGTATGCCTACCGGGTGGATGGTCCCTATAGGCCGGAGGAGGGCCTTTTGTTTGACCGGAAGAATGTGCTCTTAGATCCCTATGCCAGGGCGGTGGCAGGACAGAAGATCTGGGGTAAGACAAGGCAGGGGGCGTACCATGCCCGGGTGGTGAAAGATTCTTTTGACTGGGGGGATATGCCCCAGTCAAAGCAGGAGTTAAGCGATCTGATCATTTATGAGCTGCATGTTCGGGGATTTACCAAACATCCCTCCTCAGGCGTAAAATGGGGAGGTACCTTTGCAGGGTTAAAGGAAAAGATCCCTTATTTAAAGGATCTTGGCATTAATGCAGTGGAGCTGATGCCTATCTTTGAGTTTGATGAAAACCGCAATGCCAGAGAGGTGGATGGGAAGCGTCTTCTGGATTACTGGGGATACAATACGGTCAATTTCTTTTCTCCCAACACCAGCTACAGCGCCTCTGTGGAATTTAACCGGGAGGGCATGGAGCTGAAAGATCTGATCAAGGCTCTTCATGACAATGGGATTGAGGTGATTCTGGATGTAGTGTTTAATCACACTGCGGAGGGGAATGAACAGGGAGCCACCTTCTGTTTTAAGGGATTGGACAATAAAATCTACTATATGCTCACCCCGGACGGCAATTATTACAATTTTAGCGGCTGTGGCAATACCTTAAACTGCAATCATCCAGTGGTGCGCCAGCTGATACTGGAGTGTCTGCGGTACTGGACGGTGTGCTACCGGGTGGACGGTTTCCGTTTCGACCTGGCCAGCATTCTGGGAAGGAATGAGGACGGAACGCCCATGAATATGCCGCCGCTGCTTCACAGTCTGGCTTTTGATCCCATCCTGAGCCGGACGAAGCTTATCGCAGAGGCCTGGGATGCGGGAGGTATGTACCAGGTGGGCAGCTTCCCGGCACATAAACGGTGGGCAGAGTGGAATGGCAGATACCGGGACGCAGTGAGAGGCTTTTTAAAGGGAGATAACTGGGAGGCCTGGCAGGCGGCCTGGAGCATCTGCGGATCCGGAGATCTCTACGGGGGAGGCCATTTTGGTCAGGAACAAAACAGCCGGTATGCAGGGTACAATTCCTGCGTGAATTTCCTCACCTGTCATGACGGTTTTACCCTTCATGATCTTTATTCCTATAATGAAAAGCACAATCTGGAAAATGGCTGGGATAATACAGACGGAGCTAATGACAACCGCAGTTGGAACTGCGGAGCTGAGGGAGAGACCAATGATCAGGAGGTGCTGAGGCTTCGGTTCCGGATGATTCGCAATGCCTGCGCGGTATTGATGTGCAGCCGGGGGACCCCTATGTTTTTGGCCGGAGATGAATTTGGAAATACTCAGTACGGCAACAACAACAGTTACTGCCAGGATAATGAGATCTCCTGGCTGGACTGGAGTTTGCTGGAGAAAAACAGGGAGCTGTATGAATTTTTCCGATTTATGATTGCATTCCGAAAAAAGCATCCGGTAATCCAGAAAAAACTGCCTTCTGCTGTCTGTGGAATGGAGCCTATGCATACCCATGGGGTACAGGCGGAGGAGACGAACCTGCCGAAGGATACCAGAACTTTTTCCGTAAGCTTTGCAGGCTATGACAGAGTAAAGGGAAAGGACGATCTGGTATATCTCTCCATCAATACTTACTGGGAGGATGTTACCATCACTTTGCCAAAGCTCAAACGGGGCGTCTGGTATCTTACCGTGAACACCAACGGGGATGAGGCGGAAAGGTACTTTTACCAGCCAGGGCAGGAGCGCAGAATTGAGGGAAGTTTTGTGATGCGCCCCAGATCTGTGTGTGTCTTTGTAGGAAAAACGTATGGAAGGTAATTTACCAGTGATGACAAAAATTAAAATCTGATAAATTTTGTGTGAAATTTAGCTAAAATTTTCTCTTCCCTTTTTTACGGAAACGTGCTACAATAACAAAGATAACTAAAATTCGCAGACGAAACAGAATAGAAAAGGACATGATAGAGGCGCGGGCTTCATCAGTACCGGAAATATCAGGCTGGACCGCCGTTTCCGGGAAAGGGGAGACTGCCGAAGGATGTTCTGCCGGTCCGGGCAGGATGTTCTGGGATACCGCAGAAGATGCGGTGTACTGTCACGAAATGTGGAGCGCTATCTGTGTTGGAACGTAAGAGAAGTTTAAATGAGAAGCCGTTGCACCGCAAATGCGTCTCCCTAAGGGAGCTGTCGTTTGCGGTGTTTTTGAGAGGAGAGAACGATATGCGTAGCGGACGAAAGAAACTGGGCTGGCTGGGGGCAGCGGTGCTGCTGCTTGTGCTGGCTCTTGGCATGACGGCTTTTGGAGCAGAGGAGGGGACTGAATATGTAGCTCCTGTTTTTGGAACCTTTTGGTCTTTAATTCCACCGGTGGTGGCCATCGGTCTGGCTTTGATTACCAAGGAGGTGTACAGTTCCCTGTTTTTGGGAATCCTGGTAGGCTCTGTTCTGTATTCTGGAATGAATTTTGAGCGAACCGTGACCCACATCTTCCAGGATGGGTTCATCGCAGTGCTGTCAGATAACTACAATGTGGGGATCCTGATTTTCCTGGTGATTTTGGGAGTTATGGTCTGCCTGATGAATCGGGCCGGCGGTTCTGCCGCTTTCGGACGGTTTGCCGCAAAGCGGATTAAGAGCCGTGTGGGCGCCCAGTTGGCCACTATTTTACTGGGAGTGCTTATCTTTATTGATGACTATTTTAACTGCCTTACTGTGGGAAGCGTGATGCGTCCGGTCACTGACCGATTCAAAGTGTCCAGAGCCAAGCTGGCGTATCTGATTGATGCCACAGCGGCGCCGGTTTGTATCATTGCCCCCATTTCCTCCTGGGCCGCAGCAGTTACCGGATTTGTGGAGGGGGAGGACGGATTTTCTCTTTTTATTCGGGCGATCCCGTATAACTTTTATGCGATCCTTACCATTGTAATGATGGTTTCCATGGTAGTAATGAAGATGGAGTTTGGCTCCATGGCAAAACATGAGAAGAATGCACTGAAGGGAGACCTTTATACGACGCCCGGCCGTCCCTACGAAAATACCCAGGAGGAGAATATATCTGCAAAAGGTACTGTTTTGGATCTTCTGATTCCGATTCTTTCCCTGGTGGTGTGCTGTATTCTGGGAATGCTCTATACCGGCGGATTTTTTGCCGGTACGGATTTTGTCACAGCTTTCTCCAAGAGTGATGCTTCTCTGGGGTTGACATTGGGAAGCTTTTTCGGCCTGGTTATCACCATTGTGCTGTATCAGATCCGCCGGGTGCTAAGCTTCAAAGACTGCATGGGCTGCCTTCCGGAAGGATTCAAGGCAATGGTTCCGGCTATTCTGATTCTTACCTTTGCCTGGACTTTAAAGGCAATGACGGACGGACTGGGAGCCAGTGAATTTGTGGAAACTTTGGTAAAAGGCGGGGCAGAAGGTCTGATGAATTTCCTGCCTGCGATTGTATTTTTGGTGGGCTGTCTTATGGCCTTTGCCACAGGAACCTCCTGGGGAACCTTTGGAATTCTCATTCCTATTGTAACAGATGCGTTTGCGGCTACGGATCCTCAGCTGATGATCATTGCGATCTCTGCCTGCATGGCAGGAGCGGTGTGCGGAGACCACTGTTCACCCATTTCCGATACCACCATTATGTCCTCAGCGGGAGCCCAGTGTGAGCATGTGAATCATGTGAGCACTCAGATACCGTATGCAGTATTGGCGGCGGCAGTATCCTTTGTCTCTTACCTGATTGCAGGGTTCGTAAAGACGGCATGGATCGCACTTCCAGCAGCAGTGCTGTTGATGATTCTTACGTTGGTGGTACTGAGAGCAACCGGACTGGCAGTGTCCACCAGTGCGGAAAAATAGGGAAAATGCAGTGTGAAAAAACACTTGCAATTAGAAGCGAATTCCAGTACAATAAAAAGCGATATAAAAAAATAAAACAGACGGGAGCTTGTATGACAGGCTGAGAGGAAGGTATGACCTTCGACCGATAACCTGATTTGGATAATGCCAACGTAGGGATGCCTGGAATAGGACTATTTAGCGGAAGCTGCCAGATTAGGCGGCTTCCGTTTTTTTTGTTTCATAGGAATGTCCTTCCTATGAAACAAAATGCTTGGCAGGATCGCACTGCGGCGGGCAGGGAAGCCGTTCTGTGATGGAAAGGGAGTGAAAAGAGGATTCCCGATTGTTTCGGGCGGATAGAAGGGGAGCGCCTTGTGTCTTGTATTTTGCGATGGGAACCCGTGTTTCGGGGTGAGAGGAGAAAAGAGATTCTCGACCGGGCGGGGCTTTCGGGCTTCGTACAAAATACGAAAAGAGGATGATGAAATGAAAGATCCTAAAGGATTGTTAAAAATGGTTGTGCTGTCGATGTTTGTAGGCTTGGGTGTGGTGATTTCTCCTATTCTGAGGGTGGAGGGAATGTGCCCCATGGCCCATTTTATCAATGTGGTATGCGGGGTGTTTCTTGGCCCTTGGTACGCACTGCTGTGTGCCATTCTCATTGGCATCATAAGAATGGCGCTGATGGGGATCCCTCCGCTGGCTCTTACAGGAGCTGTGTTTGGAGCCTTTCTCTCAGGGATGTTCTATCAGATGTCCAGGGGGAAACTGATGGCAGCAGTGATTGGCGAGGTGATCGGAACGGGTCTGATCGGAGCGGTCGTTTCCTATCCGGTTATGACGTTTTTGTGGGGAAAGGAAGGATTGAGCTGGCTTTTTTATGTTCCTTCTTTTGTCTGCGGAACCCTGATCGGAGGAAGCATTGGATATCTCTTTTTGCGCAAGCTGGCAGATAACGGAATGCTGGCAAGACTTCAGGAGATGTTAGGATCGAAAAGCTATACGGATCAGAGCAGTGTCCTGTCTCAGGCAGTGACCATTGCAGCGCTGGGAGCGGCAGGCTTCGTTGTGGTGAAAATAAGTGAAGACCTGTTTTCCCTCACTGCTCCGGCATGGTCCTTTCTGGCTTATGGGTTGCTGGCAGTCTTTCCGGCAGCCGGTATCATTTATTACATAACGAAAAAAATGAAAAGGGTTCACTAAATGATAGAAACAATCAGAGAAAAGGTAAAAGAAACGAAGCCATTGGTTCACTGCATTACAAATCCCATTTCCATTCATCAGTGCGCCAACACAGTTCTGGCAGTGGGAGCCCGCCCCATTATGGCAGAGCATCCGGATGAAGTGGAGGAGATTACGGCAACAGCAAAAGCAGTGCTGCTGAACTTGGGAAATATTACAGATGTCCGGATGGAGTCCATGCTTCGTTCCGGGAGAACTGCAAAAAAATATCAGATTCCTGTTATTTTGGACGCAGTGGGAGCGGCCTGCTCCAGGCTGCGAAAAGCCTTTGCCACAGAACTGCTTTCAGGGGGCATCCCCACGGTTGTGAAGGGGAACTATTCGGAGATCCAGGCGCTGTACCGGGAAACGTATGCTGCGTCAGGGGTGGATGCGGAAGATTCCCTGACAGAAGAGCAGATCAGACCGACAGCAGCCGCTCTGGCAAAAAGAGATCGCTGCATTGTCCTGGCCACCGGGAAAACAGATCTTATCACAGACGGAAAGCAGATGATCTTTGTGAAAAACGGCACTCCTATGCTGACAACAGTCACCGGAACAGGATGTATGCTGGGCGCTTTGTGCGCCAGCTATCTGACAGCAGGAAAAGGGCTGTACGGGGCAGCGGCAGCCTGTGGGGTTCTTGGAATCTGCGGAGAATTGGCAGAGACCGGGAAGGGATCCGGCAGTTTTATGGTGAGTCTGATGGATCATTTGTCTACAATGAGCAGGGAGGAGCTGGAAAGAAATCTGGATATGGAGGTGAAAGAAATTGCAGGGGTTTGATACGACCATGTATTTTATCACAGACAGCAACGGTTTTGGGGAGGAAGAATTTCTAAGAAGGACGGAGGCGGCTCTTTTGGGGGGCGTGACGCTTCTGCAGCTTCGGGAAAAGGAAAAATCAGTAAGGGAATACATCGATCTGGCCAGGAAGGTGCATAGCCTGACCAGGAAATATGGGATTCCCATGATTATTGACGACCGGGTGGATGTGGCCATGGCGGTGGATGCAGAGGGAGTTCATCTGGGGCAGAGGGATTTTCCAGTGGATACGGCGAGAAAACTGCTGGGTGAGAAAAAGATCATAGGGGCAACCGCAAAGACCGTGGAACAGGCTTTGGAGGCTTACAAAAATGGGGCAGATTATCTGGGAGTGGGAGCCATCTATCCTACTACCACAAAGGTGAAAACCGTCCTGACCTCCACCGATATGCTGAAGAAGATTTGTGAAGCAGTACCCATACCGGTGAATGCCATAGGAGGACTGAATAAGGAAAATCTGGGAGTCTTAAAAGGGATTTCCATAGCAGGTATCTGCGCGGTATCGGCGGTCATGAAAGCAGAAGATCCCAGGCTGGCAGCCATGGAGCTTCGGCAGGCAGTCGGAGAACTGACCGGTCGATAAGATACCAAGGTACCGGAAAGCCAGAGTCAGAAGGATAAAAGACCGCAGAGAGAAATTTGAAGCAGCAAGAGAAACAGGATTATAAAATTATATTAAGATCGGTAACTGCAGAAACGTAAAAGACAGGAAGATGAAAGGAAACAGGGGAAGGAAGATGAAAACAGCATTGACCATTGCAGGAAGTGATTGCAGCGGAGGTGCCGGGATCCAGGCGGATCTTAAGACCATGACCATGAACGGAGTGTATGCAATGAGTGTCATCACAGCGCTGACGGCACAGAATACAACTGGGGTGAGGGGAATTCTGGAGATTCCGCCGGAATTTTTAAAGCAGCAGATCGACGCTGTATTTGAGGATATTGTGCCGGATGCGGTGAAGATCGGTATGGTTTCCTCCGAAAAGCTGATCCAGGTGATGGCACAGCGGCTGGAGTATTATGGGGTAAAAAGGCTGGTGGTGGATCCGGTGATGGTTTCCACCAGCGGCTGCAGATTGCTGGAGGAGAGGGCAATCCTGACGCTGACCGGAGAACTGTTTCCCCTGGCATCCCTTGTGACACCCAATATCCCGGAAGCGGAGCTGCTCTCAGGAATCACGATTTCCCGGAAAGAAGATATGGCGGAGGCGGCAAGAATCATAAATGAAAAATTTGGCTGTGCAGTGCTTTTGAAAGGGGGACATCGGGTCAATGATGCCAATGATTTTCTCTACGAAAAAGGTGGCGGCTGCTGGTTTGAAGGAAAACGGGTGGATAATCCCAATACCCATGGAACCGGTTGTACGCTCTCCTCGGCCATAGCAGCAAATCTGGCCAAAGGATTTCCAATGGGAGAGTCTGTGAGACGGGGGAAGGAGTATATTTCCAAGGCTCTTGAGGCAAGACTGGATCTGGGAGCGGGTTCCGGTCCTATGCAGCACAATTTTGATTTGAGCGGCAGGTTTGCAGAGGAATACTGTCTGGAAAGGAATGAAAAATTATGAGAAATTATAAGACACAGATGGATGCAGCAAGAAAGGGAATTATCACGCCGCAGATGAAGGCGGTGGCAGCAAAAGAGTATTACAGGGAGGAGGATCTGAGGGAGCTGGTGGCCAGGGGCCAGGTGGTGATTTGCGCCAATAAGCGGCATACCTGTATAGACCCCAACGGAGTGGGCTCCATGCTGCGGACAAAAATCAATGTCAATCTGGGTGTCTCCAGAGACTGCAAGGACTATGAGGTGGAGATGAAAAAAGTGATGGCAGCGGTGGAGCTGGGAGCTGAGGCCATCATGGATCTTTCCTCTCATGGAAATACCCAGCCTTTCCGCAGAAAGCTTGTCAGCGAATGTCCGGCCATGATTGGGACAGTTCCTGTTTACGACAGCGTGATTCACTATCAGAGAGATCTTGCAACACTGACAGCAAAGGATTTTATTGATGTCGTAAGGCTTCATGCGGAGGATGGGGTGGATTTTGTGACCCTTCACTGCGGGATTACCAGAAAGACTATTGAACAGATCCGGCAACATAAAAGAAAGATGAACATTGTTTCAAGAGGCGGTTCCCTGGTGTTTGCCTGGATGAGCATGACTGGACAGGAAAATCCCTTTTACGAATATTTTGACGAGATTCTGGAGATTTGCCGGGAATACGATGTGACCATCTCCCTGGGAGATGCCTGCCGGCCAGGATGCTTGGCAGATGGCAGCGATGTATGTCAGATCGAAGAACTGGTGCGCTTGGGAGAGCTGACAAAGCGGGCCTGGGAAAAGGATGTGCAGGTGATGGTGGAAGGGCCAGGACATCTGCCTTTAGATCAGATCGAGGCAAATATGAAGCTTCAGCAGACCATCTGCATGGGAGCGCCCTTCTATGTGCTTGGCCCCATCGTAACAGACATTGCTCCCGGATATGATCATATTACCGGGGCCATCGGAGGGGCAGTGGCAGCTTCCGCTGGGGCAGCGTTTCTCTGCTATGTGACTCCGGCAGAGCATTTGGCCCTTCCCAATGTGGAGGATGTAAAACAGGGGATTATTGCTTCCAAAATCGCAGCCCATGCTGCGGACATTGCCAAAAAGGTTCCTCATGCCAGAGATCTGGATGATGCCATGGGAGATGCGCGAAGAACCTTTGACTGGGAAAAGCAGTGGAAGTGTTCCATTGATCCGGAGACGGCAAAACGCATTCGGGCAGAGCGGGCACCGGAATATGAGGACAGCTGCTCCATGTGCGGAAAGTTCTGCGCAGTGCGCAGCATGAACAAGGCGTTGAATGGAGAATATATTGATATTCTGTAGCAGAAAAAAAGATTGAAAAATAAAAAATTTCGTGTATACTGGATAGTAGGAAAAAACAGGGTTTGGAGTTTTCCAGATCTGGTGTAAGGAGCGTATTCGTATGAGTCAGGCAAAAGTGGACCGTTATAAAGAAGAAAAGAAAAACCGGGAAAAGATTATGAAAAAGCAGAAGATGGAATGGCTGCTGACCAAGATTGGTCTTTGCGTATTTGGTGTGGCAGTATTGGGCTGGGCAGGCTTTTCCGTGTATCAGAGTATGACAGCAGAACCTCAGTCAGCAGTAGAGCTGGAGAATTATACGGTGGATACCGGGGCTTTGGATGAATATCTCAACGGGCTGACACAGGAATAAGAAAGATACAGAAGTTTTTCGGATTTCGGGCTTGATTTTTCGGAAAAAGAATGATATTGTGTAAGTACTCATACGACTGACGGAAGTGGAATTGACCACAGGGAGTATGAGGTGATTGAGAAGCCGACCGTCTGGGCATTGTGAGAATGTCCGGGCGGTTTTTTTTCATTTCATAGGAAATTCGATCCTATGAAATGGAAAAAAACCGCAGGATTGCAAAGTGGCGCGCAAAACAAAGACAGCAGAGGCGCACTGACGGAACTTGCATATGGTACAGACTCACTGGAGAGAGAGGAGAAAGATCTATGGAAAAAATTTCTTTGGAGCAGGAGTTAAAGTCCAACAGCTATCCCGGAAGAGGGATTGTGATCGGCCGTTCGGCAGACGGTACAAAGGCTGTGGCAGCGTATTTTATTATGGGAAGAAGCGAGAACAGCAGGAACCGGATTTTTGTGGAAGAAGGATCGGGAATCCGCACCCAGGCTTTCGATCCCTCCAAGCTGGTGGATCCCAGCCTGATCATTTATGCTCCGGTGCGGGTTCTTGGAAATAAGACCATTGTGACCAACGGAGATCAGACGGATACCATTTATGAAGGAATGGATCATCAGCTCACCTTTGAGCAGTCCTTGAGAAGCAGGGAGTTCGAGCCGGATGCGCCCAACTACACCCCCAGAATTTCCGCAGTGATGCACGTGGAGAATGGCGCCTACAGCTATGCCATGTCGATTTTAAAGAGCAACAACGGAGATCCTTCCGCCTGCAATCGTTATACTTTTGCTTATGAGAACTGTGTGGCAGGAGAGGGACACTTCATCCATACCTACAAAAATGACGGAAATCCTCTTCCCAGCTTTGAGGGAGAACCTAAACTGGTGAGTATTCCCGATGATATGGAGGCTTTCACGGACCTGCTGTGGAACAGCCTGAATGAGGATAATAAAGTATCCTTATTTGTGCGGTATATTGATATTGCAACAGGCGCTTATGAGACAAAGATTGTAAATAAAAATCAGAGATAAAGGTCAGAGAGCAATCCGTTATTTAAAAGCAGTAGCTATAAACAGCGCTTAAATTTAGAAATCAAGACAAGCAATTCATTTCAGAGATCAAGGTCAGAAGAAAGAGGAGGATTCAAATGCAGGAATTACAGTTAAAATACGGATGCAACCCCAATCAGAAACCTTCCAGAATTTACATGGAGGATGGAAGCCAGCTTCCCATTCAGGTGCTCTCCGGCAAACCGGGTTATATCAATTTTCTGGATGCCTTTAACGGCTGGCAGCTGGTGAAGGAACTGAAGGAGGCCACAGGTCTCCCGGCAGCCACTTCCTTTAAGCATGTGTCTCCCGCCGGCGCGGCAGTGGGATTGCCGCTGGACGAGACTCTGGCAAAGATTTACTGGGTGGATGATCTGGGAGAACTTTCTCCATTGGCCTGCGCCTATGCAAGGGCCAGAGGAGCTGACCGGATGTCCTCCTTCGGAGATTTTATCGCACTGTCTGATGTGTGCGACAAAGATACTGCAATGCTGATCAAGCGGGAAGTATCCGATGGCGTCATTGCCCCCGGATATACCAAGGAAGCCCTTGAGATTTTGGGACAGAAGAAAAAGGGAAATTACAATGTGATCCAGATTGATGAGAATTTCCGCCCCAATCCCATTGAGCGCAAACAGGTGTATGGGGTCACCTTTGAGCAGGGGCGTCAGGAGCTGAAGATCGATGACGCGCTGTTGGCCAATGTGGTGACAGAGAATCAGGAGATTCCCAAAGAAGCCCTGACAGATTTGAAGATTGCGCTGATCACTTTGAAATATACCCAGTCCAACTCTGTGTGTTATGTAAAGGGAGGACAGGCAATTGGAATCGGTGCAGGTCAGCAGTCCAGAGTACACTGTACCCGTCTGGCAGGTCAGAAGGCGGATAACTGGTTTCTCCGCCAGTGTCCCAAGGTATTGAATCTTCCCTTTGCGGATCACATTACCAGAGCGGAGCGGGATAATGCCATTGACGTTTACATTGGAAATGAATCTGCAGATGTGCTGGCAGAGGGAGCATGGCAGAAAGTATTTACCGAGCAGCCGGAGGCATTTACCGCAAAGGAAAAGCGTGCATGGCTCGATCAGCTGCAGGGTGTGACCCTTGGCTCCGATGCGTTCTTCCCGTTCGCCGATGGTGCGGAGATTCTTATCAACGCAGGTGTCAAGGCCATCGTCCAGCCGGGTGGTTCCATCCGCGATGAGGAAGTGTTCGAAGCGGCCCGCAAGGCCGGCGTCACCATGTATGTGACCGGCACCCGCCACTTCTTCCACTGATCGTTCCACTTCTCATACGAGAGTATTGTGATTAGTGTGGCGTCCGATTCCGTATTGGTTTCGGGCGCCACGTTTATTATGATTACGATTATTGCAGGCAAGCGAGATATGAAAGGCCTCGGAATGAGCCATCCTTACGTTTCCGAAGATCATGAGGGCAAACCGTGGTTTGAATGGATTGTCGCAGTTGTAGTGATTATTGCGACGGTGCTTGCGGTCGCAGGATATACAAAGGCCGCCACCGCTGCGATCGCGGTGACGGCCATGGTGACTGGGCTGGTCAGGCTGGTGTTGCGTGAACGCAGCCCATGGAAGGTCCGGTCAGTTGTTTTCGACGCTTTCATGGGTGTAGGTTTGGGCGCTGGACTGCTCATTCTCCTCACCATCGTTCCTGTCGGAAACTGACGCTTCGTCGAGAACAGTGTCGTTTTCGATTTCATCGGAGACTTCGGCATCCGACGTATTCTTCTTCGTGCCGACCATACCGGAGATAATGACGATAAGGGCAACGACGGCAGCTGCGAGAACGGGGCAGATCCAGAAGACCCACAGCTGCTGCAATGGTTCCTCATTCAGACCCTGGTTTTGCGTGAAAATAGCGATGCCAGTAGCGCGTGCCGGGTTCAATGCAGCTCCGGTCACTGGGTAGGCGATGGCGGTGCCGATGCCGTAGGCAAGTCCCATCGCGAAGGCATGGTTCGTATCGGACTCGCCATGTTTGCCCGTGGTACGAAGCGCGGTGGCAACAATGACGATGCCTGCGATGACTTCGACAGCGATGGCCAAGGTGATGCTGAATGTCACGCCATAGTTGCCAAGTGTGGCGTAGGAGACGGAGTTCTTATCGAAGCCGTTGATCGTCGGCGTCATCCAGATCTTGAATGTCACCTGCTCGGAAGTCGGCAGAAGGAATCGGATGGCAGCGCCGGCGCCAATGCCGCCGAGCACTTGGGCAATGATGTACAGAATGCCATCAAGCACATGGGTCTTGCCGGTGAGCATGGCGGCGACAGATACGGCCGGATTGAATTGCGCTCCGGAGATGGATCCAAAGATCACGGTGGCCGCGGCATACACGATGCCCGTCAGCAGGGCGATGAACGCCATATTGATGCCGTACACTGCGGAGCCAAGCGAGTAGATCGCGTAAATCGCGAAGCAGATGATGAAGCTTCCCACAAGTTCCGCTCCGACACGAAGTGCCAGCGGCTTGCTTTGCTCTTCCTTAGTTATGGACGTTGCTTCAACAGCAGTCATAGTCTTTCCTCTGTCATATAGTGGACAAGTTGCGATTTTTTGGAAATCGCCAAACGACTGCCATAGTACCAGCAGTCCCTATAAGTATTATCCGGCCACGTTGGGAGAACGATGCCAAACGCATATTCCCGCGCCGCGAAGGCGCATACACATGACAATGAAGGTATCCGCCTGCAGAAGCTTCTTGCTCAGGCAGGTTTTGGGTCCCGTCGCAAATGTGAAGAGATCATTACTGAAGGACGCGTCGAAATCGACGGTGAGCTTGTCACCGAGTTGGGGACTCGCGTCGACCCGAAACATCAGGAAGTCCGTGTGGACGGCTCCCGTGTTCGTGTGAACCCCAATCATGTCACGCTTGCCTTGAACAAGCCGAAGCGCGTGCTCAGCGCCATGGAGGATCCGAAGGGACGTTACACCCTGAGCGACATCGTCGGTGACAAGTATGACCGTATTTTCCACATGGGTCGTCTGGATTACGATTCCGAAGGCCTGATTCTCATGACGAACGACGGCGAGTTGAGCCAGCATGTCATGCACCCCAAATATGAGGTCGAGAAAACCTATATTGCCACGTTGGAAGGTCGCATCAGCGGTCAGGTGTGCCGCCGACTGGTCACCACCGGCGTGCAGCTCGATGACGGTTGGATCAAGCTTGACCGTTGCGCGATTCTTGATGCCAGCCGCGATAACACTCTGGTCAAGGTGGTACTGCACTCCGGCAAGAACCGTATTGTTCGTCGTATCTTCGGATCGATCGGTTTCCCGGTCAGGCGTTTGGTGCGCACTCAGATCGGCCCGATTAAACTTGGCGATCTGAAGTCCGGATCGTACCGTGTGCTTTCGCAGACTGAGGTGCGTTCCCTGTCCAAGGCGGTGGGCCTGTGATCCGCGTAGCTATTGATGGGCCTGCGGGCGTCGGCAAGTCTTCCACGTCCAAAGCGTTGGCCAAGTATTACGGTTTTGCTTATCTCGATACCGGCGCCATGTATCGTGCCTGCGCATGGTGGTGCATGAACAAGGGTATCGACCTCGATGCGGAGACTGTCGACGAACAGCTGGTCACTGAAACCGTGGGCGAGTTCTTCACCGAGGGTCATTTTGACATCAGTGTCGATCCGGACGATCCGAAGGTGTATGCCGATGGCGAAGACATCAGTGAGGTGATCCGTTCCTCTGAAGTGTCATCCCATGTGTCCAAGGTGTCGAACATCATTCCGGTTCGTCATGTGCTTATTGCCGCACAACGCGCGTATATTGCTCGTGAAGCGGCTTCCGATTCCTTCTCCGAAGGTGCTGGCGTGGTTGCCGAAGGCCGTGACATCACTACAGTTGTTGCGCCGGATGCTGAAGTGCGTGTATTGCTTACCGCTCGTGAGGAAGTCCGCCAAGCCCGTCGAGCAGGGCAGTCAGCTTCCGGAGTTGGCGCAGAAAACGTTGCGGCACGAGACAAGGCTGATTCCAAGGTCACGAATTTCACGTCCGCAGCGGAAGGTGTGTTGACCGTTGACAATTCCGATTTGGATTTCGGCGAAACCCTCGACGTGCTTGTGCGCATCGTCGATGACGCTATTGAAGAGCAGCAATATCGCCAATATGCGTCCAATCTTGATGATTATGAGTTGGATGAGGGCGATGAAGGGCTGATTGATGGATCGTCTTTCGTTGGTGGCGAACGCCAGTCTGGCCCGAAGCCGGTCGGCGTGCTTGCCGTTGTTGGACGTCCGAATGTTGGCAAGTCCACGCTGGTGAATCGTATTCTCGGACGTCGTGCGGCCGTTGTGGAAGATACTCCAGGCGTGACCCGAGACCGTGTGAGCTACGATGCTGAATGGGCCGGCACTGATTTCAAGCTGGTCGATACCGGTGGTTGGGAAGCCGATGTCGAAGGCATTGAATCCGCCATCGCGTCGCAGGCGCAAATCGCCGTCCAGCTTGCTGACGCCGTGGTACTTGTGGTGGATGGTCAGGTTGGACTTACCAATACTGACGAGCGTATCGTAAAGATGCTACGATCCTCTGGTAAGCCAGTCACGCTTGCGGTGAACAAGGTCGATGATCGTGAGAGCGAGTATCTGACCGCAGAATTCTGGAAGATGGGTTTGGGGGAGCCATACGGTATTTCCGCCATGCACGGCCGCGGCATCGGCGAACTGCTTGATGCGGCTTTGGAGTCGTTGAAGAAGGCTGAGAAGACTTCCGGGTTCCTCACTCCATCGCATCTTCGTCGTGTGGCACTGGTCGGACGTCCGAACGTTGGCAAGTCGTCCTTGCTGAACCAGCTGGCGCATGAAGAGCGCACCGTGGTCAACGATCTGGCTGGAACCACCCGCGACCCTGTCGATGAGGTGGTGACGGTTGATGGTGAGGATTGGCTGTTCATCGATACCGCCGGCATCAAGCGTCGCCTGCACAAGTTGTCCGGCGCCGAGTATTTCTCGTCGTTGCGTACGCAGGCCGCGATTGAGCGTTCGGAGCTTGCATTGGTGCTGTTCGACGCCTCCCAACCGATCTCCGATCAGGATCTGAAGGTGATGAGTCAAGCCGTGGATGCCGGTCGATGCATTGTCCTGGTATTCAACAAGTGGGATTTGATGGATGATTTCGATCGTCAGCGCATGGAACGCTTGTGGAAGACCGAGTTTGACCGCGTGACGTGGGCCCAGCGCGTGAATCTGTCGGCTAAGACCGGATGGCATACGAATCGTCTGGCCAGAGCTATGCGTGGCGCCTTGGAGTCGTGGGACAAGCGCATCCCGACCGGCAAGCTCAACGCTTTTCTGGGCAAGATTCAAGCTGCACATCCGCATCCGCTTCGTGGTGGCAAGCAGCCACGCATTCTTTTCGCGACCCAGGCTTCGACGCGCCCACCGCGTTTTGTGATTTTCGCTACTGGCTTCCTTGAGCACGGTTATCGTCGTTACATCGAACGTTGCCTGCGTGAGGAGTTTGGTTTCGAGGGTTCCCCGATTCAGATTTCGGTGAATATCCGAGAAAAGAAAAAGCGCAAGTAGCTCGTTTTTTCTTTTTTTGGGGGGGCATGCCATCATTCGTGGCATGCCCCCCCAGAAAAAACGGTTGCAAGAAATACTGTATCTGCCAATCTGTGTAGCTAATGTGCGGCACGCTATTGACCGGGCGTCTTAGAAAAGTGGCTGTTCTTCGGCGTCTCTTTGGCGTAGATATCCGCTGATCGCACGTCGGGCAAGAGAACTCAAGGACATGCCCTCTTCCGTTGCACGTTCCCGTGCCGTTTTGCCGATGGCATAGGGGAGTTTGATTTTCCATTCGTCGCCAAGCTGTTCGCGCCCGTCGGTGTTCTTTGGCCTTCGTCCGGGACGAACGGTGTCGGCTGTGTCGCTTAGGTTATCGCTTTTAAGCGCTCTTCGGGTCAACTCGGTGAGAGTGATACCATCATGTTTCGCGCGTTCTCGAGCTTCCACACCAAGTTCCCGGGGCAAGCGGATCTTCCATTCATCTTCAGGCACGGAAAAATCGAACACGTGGGCAAGGTCATCAACATCGTCAAACTGTGGCTGGGCGTCCCTCGACTTCAAGACAATCACCTCTTACCTGCATGTGTAAGACTGACAACCTTAAAAAGAAAACCCGAAATCATACGAATCCGGGTTTTTCAAGTCGGACCAGCGGGATTTGAACCCGCGACCCCTTGACCCCCAGTCAAGTGCGCTACCAAACTGCGCTATGGTCCGAGCGATGCAAAAGCACCGAAAATGAAACATAGCATAGTCTGCGTTTTTTTTCAAATACATCGTGTTGCGCAGTCAATGAAACGTGATGAAGAATGCGTAAAGATGACGTTTGTGTCAAAAAAAAATATCTTTTTAATATCCAAAAGCCCCCCGTTACGGGAAATGTGTCGTAGTATTACTTAGGTACAACGAGAACATGACGCCCGCATGAAAGGGAAAGACATTGACTGAGGACGTATTCGAATACTCCGCCGCAAAGATGCGGGAAAATGGGATGACCGATATGGCTATCGCACAGTTCAAGCGTCTATATGAGGTTTGGCGTAACGAGGAGGCAAGCAGCTGGATTCGTGAGGATGAGGTGGAACCGTTGGTGGGGGTACCCAGCTTCCATGACGTTTACGAGACTATCAACCACGACAAAGCCGTTGATGCGTTCGCAAAAACCGCATTCCTTAAGCTCAATGGCGGGCTTGGCACCTCCATGGGACTGGATTGCGCCAAGTCTCTCTTGCCCGTGCGTCGCCACAAGGCCCGTCAGATGCGTTTCATCGACATCATCGTCGGACAGGTGCTGACTGCACGCACTCGTCTGGGTGTGGAGCTGCCGTTGACGCTGATGAATTCATTCCGCACTTCAGACGACACCATGAAGGTGCTGAGAGCCAACAAGAAATTCCATCAGGAGGATATTCCTCTGGAGATTGTGCAGCATCAGGAACCAAAGATTAGCGCGGAAACGGGCCTTCCTGTCAGCTTTTCGGCAAATCCCGAACTTGAATGGTGTCCGCCAGGCCACGGTGACCTGTTCTCAACCATCTGGGAATCCGGATTGCTTGACGTGCTCGAGGAACATGGTTTCAAGTATTTGTTCATCTCGAATTCCGACAATCTCGGTGCACGACCTTCGCGTACGCTAGCCCAGCATTTCGAAAACACTGGCGCTCCGGTCATGATTGAAGTCGCCAAGCGCACTCCCGCCGACCGCAAGGGCGGCCATATCGTGCGTGACAAGGCTACGGGCCGTTTGATGCTGCGTGAAATGAGTCAGGTGCATCCAAATGACAAAGACGATGCTCAGAACATTGAAAAACACCCGTACTTCAACACGAACAGCATCTGGGTGCGGATTGACGCTTTGAAGGCCAAGCTGTCCGCTTATGACGGCGTGCTACCGTTGCCGGTGATCCGTAATAAAAAGACCGTTGATCCCACCGATCCGACGAGCGAGCCTGTCATTCAGTTGGAAACGGCCATGGGAGCCGCGGTGACGTTGTTTGATGGTGCCACTTGCGTGTGCGTGGATCGCATGCGTTTCCTGCCCGTGAAAACCACCGACGATTTGTTCATTATGCGGTCTGATCGATTCCATCTGACGGACCAGTATGAGATGGAGGACGGTAACTACATTTTCCCGGACGTCCATTTGGATTCACGGCACTACAAGAACATTCATGATTTCGATACGAGATTCCCGTATGGAGTTCCATCACTCGCCGCGGCAAATTCCGTTGATATCGAGGGTGACTGGACCTTTGGCAGGGATGTAGTACTGTTTGGTGACGCGCGGCTGTCTGACACCGGCGAGCCGAGTTATGTTCCGAACGGCGAATACGTTGGCCCGCAAGGCATCGAACCGGACGATTGGGTGTGATTTACAACACGGTCGAACGATAAAAAAGATATTATTTTTGTGAAATGGCGCTCAACTGTGGAAAAAGCCTCTAAGATAGAGTGAGTGTGGGGAAACTCATACGCACTTATAACGAAACAATAACTATACGTGAGGACTAATGGCAGAGGGCAGTAACGGAAGGCGTCGTTTCTCCGACAAATGGGGCAAGCACGAACTTGATGTGTTGGCTGTGCTTTCCTCAGCTTTTCCGCAATGGCTCACTTCCCGTCAGATCGCTCAGCGCGTGAAGGCGTATGCCGATTCCTATGGGGAACTGGCAGATCAGGCGGCGAAGGCAGCTTTTGCCAAGCAATTCCAGCGTGACCGCGCCAAGCTTGCGGCCATGGGCATTGCCATCGAATCAAGGCAGCCGGAATATTCATCCAAGTCGGAGGGGCAGGACTTCGCGTCCTACCGTCTGCAGCTTGGTGACGAGCCTCGTGTTCGTCTGCTGTTCGGGGATGAGGATCTGCCGATTTTGGCTGCCGCCAACTACTTGGCTCGTTCCATGTCGATTTCCTCGGCTCCTGCGCATGAGACGCAACATACGTCTCGTACTGCGCCGCGTGTTCCTCAGACGCCTATTCCGGGACTTGGTCTTGACTCCATCGCTCCTGGACTGGGAACCCAGTCCATTCCCGACGAATTGGTCAAAGTTGTCGACCAGCGTCGTTTTGCGGCCACGGTGGATGTTGATGGCGAGCATTTAAATGTCGCCTATACTGATTCCGATGACCTGGCCATGTTCGTGTTATCCCATCCAGGCGCGTCCATCGTCAGTCCGCAGGAAGCCGTTGACGCGTTCAATCGTCGCCTGAATGCAGCCACGCAGTTCGTGCCTGCCGACGAATCCACGGGAGATGACAGTTCCACCGTCGCTGCCATGGAGATCAATCGTAATAGCGCAGACGATGCCGATGTCGAGGAAGGCAAAGGACGCCCGAAGAAGAATTCCGCATTCCAGACCGGTAGCGAAGTCGACCGTCGCCTGCGGTTGATGCTGTTCCTCTCGGCGCACCTTGGCGAGGAGTATTCGCTTGAGGAGCTTGCGGAACGTTTCATCGGCAAACCGAAGTCCGACGATGAGCTGAAGAAGTTCGTCAACGTCATTCATAAAGACATCAACACGCTGACCACGGTTTCCGATGATGGGGAGATGGCGGGAAGTCAATTCTTCGATATCGATTGGTCGCTGCTTGACGCGGAAGGCATCGTTTCAGCCACGAATTCGCTTGGTTTGGAACGCTTGGCGGGTATTTCACAGCAGTATCTGAGTATGCTTACCGCATCCGTAAGCTATCTCGCGCATTCGTCGTTGCTGCCGGATAGGCTTCGCGAGCAGGCCGAATCGCTGTACAGCCGCCTTCGCCAGCATGTTGAGCCGGGGGATATGCCGTGGTTGAGTCTGACTGGCTATGAAATGGAGCCGCGCAACTTCTCCATCGTGAAAAGCGCGATTTCCAAGAGTTCACTGCTTGACATGGAATACACGGATGGCGCAGGACGAACCCAGCGCAAGCTTGTCGCTCCAGACAAGATCTTCGTTGACGAGGGTGTTTTCTACGTTGCCGTATGGACTGATGTCGCTGCCGCGGCACCGGCGGATAAAGCCAAGTATGTGAAGAAGGACACCACGATCAACAAGGCTACGGGCAAGCCTCGCATCTGGCAGGTGCTACGTATCTCCCGCATTGAGAAGGCTGAATTAGTCGAGCCGATCGCAAGGATCGACATTCCTGATGTACCCGCATCCGAATTGCGTAAGTGGAGCTTTGATAATGGGACTCCGGCTGTGTTCGTTACCAATCAGGACGATCTGTCGTTTATTGACGGATTGTCGGGAGCGACGGTCGAAAAGTGCGGAGAAGGCGAGAAAGTGCACCTGATTGTCTCGTCCGATTCCTGGTATGTCGCATTCTGCATTGCACATGCGCGACATATCACCGCCGTGGCTCCTGAGACGTTACGTACCATGATTGTTGCCCGTGCCCAGCATGAGTTGAGTATTGGCGATCGTGAGAACGAGAACTGACGGGAGTGGTTCTATGCCTTGGTGGGTTTGGCTAGTACTCGTTCTATTCATGTTGGTGATGATCGTTTCCGGGATCGTCTATGCGTGTCTGCATGGCTACCATGCGTTCAAGGATATGGCGAAACTGGGCGAATGCGCGGCGAAGCGGATCGACGCTATGGGTAAGCCATTGCCTTGCCAAAACGAGAACGACACGCCTTTTTTCACTAGGCCTTTACAGGATGCTGCCGAGCGCTACACGAATGCCCATGCTGAAGTCATCGAAAGGCGTGAGGCGAATCGCAATCGCCATGCCCAACAGTGGGCGCAATGGCGTCATTTTAATGATTGACCTAACTAAATTGTAAGGAATTATGACCCATCATCGTCGCCGTAATAACGGTACTGGCACGTCGGATACCAATGGGGCCGAATTGTCTCCCGCACAACGATACGCCGCATTCAAACAGACTCAGGCCAAACAGCGCACTGTTGCCGCCGAATTCGCCAGATCCATGTCATTTGAGCTCGATGAATTTCAGTTGCAGGCCAACGAGGCGTTGGAAACGGGAAACAATGTTCTTGTGGCGGCACCAACCGGAGCTGGCAAAACGGTCGTGGCGGATTTTGCTATCTATTTGGCACAGACACGAAACGTCAAAGCTTTCTATACCACGCCGATCAAGGCGTTGAGCAATCAGAAGTATCATGATCTGGTTGCCCAGTACGGTGCAGATAAGGTTGGATTGCTGACCGGAGACACATCCATCAATTCCGAAGCGAACATTGTGGTCATGACCACCGAAGTGTTGCGCAATATGCTGTATGAGCATTCCGTAACGCTTGAAGCGCTTCGTTATGTGATTCTCGATGAGGTGCATTATCTTGCCGACCGTTTCCGAGGTCCGGTATGGGAAGAAGTTATCATCCACTTGCCGGAGAACGTGAAAATAATCGGTCTTTCCGCAACAGTCTCCAATGTCGAGGATTTTTCCGAGTGGATTGAATCCGTTCGTGACGAAACCACACTGGTGGTATCGGAGAAGCGTCCGGTACCATTGGAACAGCATGTGCTCGTGCAGGCGGATGACCATACCGAACCGGAGCTTATCGACCTGTACCGCCGTGGCGTCAACGGCGAACAGACGGTTAAACTCAATGCGCAACTGGTAAACAGGCTTGATCAGCTAGACCGTCAGGCGGCACGTCGCAGAGGAGAGGAGCGTCCCGACAGGCGTAGGTCCAAGGGCAAAGGCGGACGGTGGAATGAGCGTCCTTACAAAGCCGAACGTCACACACCTCGACGTTGGGCCGTTGTGGATGAACTGAATTTTCTTGACATGTTGCCGGGAATCTATTTCATTTTCTCAAGGAATGGTTGCGATCAGGCGGTCGACCAATGCATCAATGCCGGTTTGGAACTCACTACCAGTGATGAAGTACGTAGGATCAGACGGATCGTCGATGAAATGGTCGAAGGACAGCTAAGCCAAGAGGATTTGAAAGCGCTGCATTTCTCGCAATTTCGTTTTGCTTTGGAGGAGGGATTTGCCCCGCACCATGCGGGAATGGTCGCACTGTTCCGCCAAATCGTCGAACGTTTGTTTGAAGAGGGCTTGGTCAAGATGGTTTTCGCAACAGAAACGCTGGCACTGGGCATCAATATGCCGGCGCGTTGCGTGGTGGTCGAAAAACTCGAGAAATTCGATGGCACTGGACATGTTGGTTTGACCCCTGGCGAGTTCACCCAGCTGACCGGTCGCGCAGGACGTCGGGGCATCGACACCATTGGACATGCCGTTGTAGTGGATCACCATGGTTTTGTGCCCGCTACCGCGGCCGCATTGTCCAGTAAGCGCGTGTATCCGTTGCATTCAAGCTTCAAACCGACTTTCAACATGGCTGTGAACCTGTTGAATACCAGCGATTACGAGACCGCCCGCGTTACGCTCGACCATTCCTTTGCGCAGTGGGAGGCCAACGAGTCAGCTTGGCAGCTTGAAGCGCAGATGGAAGCCCTGCGCAAGGCTTTGGAAGGGTACGAACGGGCCTTCCAATGTGAGTTTGGTGATTTCAAAGAATTCATGCGTCTGAGGATGCGTCTGAGCGATTTGGAGAAGAACGAACGCCGCAAGCTTAAGCATGAGGTGTTCCGCACTCAGAAAGACCGTAGCCAGGCGTTCATGGAGCTTGACCAACGCATTAAAAAACTTCGTGAAGAAGACCGTGACCACCCGTGCCGCAAGTGTCCAGACGTGCAGAAGCACTTGAAATGGGGGCATCGTTGGGCTCGTGAGACGCGTGAATTAGAACGTGTGCAGCATCGCTATGATTCACGTACAGGCTCAGTGGCTCGTCAGTTCGACCATATCTGCACGGTACTTGCCGATCTTGGCTATCTTCAGCAGGTGCGGGAATCCGCAGGCCATGACGATTATCAGCTCACGGAGCGGGGCCAGCTGCTGCGGCATCTGTACAGCGAACTTGATTTGGTATTGGCCCAAGCGATCGAGGCTGGTGCATTTGACGGATTGAATGCCTGTGAATTGGCCAGCGTTGTCGCATCGCTGGTATTCGAAGCCCGCAGGGGAAGCGGGGGAGAGCCGCGTCGTTATCCCGGAGGCACCCAAGGGAATGTGGCAGTGTGCGCCGCACAGCTTAAAGGCATACATGCGTCGATCGCCATGTTATGTGAGGATCATGTGCTTGAAGAGCCACGCCAGCTCGATTTCGGCATCACTGACATCGTCTACGAGTGGGCGCAGGGTGAAAGCCTTTCACAGGTGTTATATGGCACTGAGCTGACTGGCGGAGACTTCGTGCGCAACTGTAAGCGACTTGCCGACGTGCTTCAACAGATAGCCGTGAGCGGACCTTATCTTGCTGAACGTGCCGAAACATTGCCAGCAATCGCAAGACAAGCATACGATCGTATTAATCGTGGCATCGTCTCATACTCTGGCGTCGACTAAAATTGGCAATCAGCAGACGAATAAGGAATAAAAGGCACGTCCGAACTGTTCTGTAGCTTAGAAAGAACAGACAATCCCAAGGAGGCAAAGGCAATATGGCAGAACGCAGCCTGCGAGGCATGAGCATCGGCGCAAAGTCGTTGGAATCCGATGACAATGTGGATTTCGCGGCACGAAACGACGTCGCATATGTGTGCCCTAAAGGGCACCGTACGATTCTGCCGTTCGCTGAGGGCGCGGAGATTCCTGAGGAATGGGAATGCCGTTGCGGCATGACTGCGCGTCGTGAAGGCGATGAGGATCGTGAGGACGACGAAATTTCCAAGCCGACTCGTACACACTGGGACATGCTGCTGGAACGTCGTACCGAAGACGAGTTGAAGACGCTGCTTGAGAAGCGACTGCAGATGCATCGTGACGGTTGGTTCCCAGACTACGAGTGACCTGCAGTTGAACGACACTTGAACATTATGCCCAGTCAGTATGGCTGGGCATAATTGTTAGCGTCAACAGGTATCACATCGATGAAAACGAATCGATAGGAATAATAAAGGGAGAACCAATTCATGTCCGAACAGACCAGGCAATCCAAGAAAGTCGTTCTGCTTGACCTCGACGGTACGCTGACCAAATCCGATCCGGGAATTATCGGCTGTGTGGTCAAGGTGTTCGAGGAATTGGGGTATCCGGTCCCGGATAATGAGGAGTTGCAGCGATTCATCGGTCCTGCAATTATTGAATCCCTGCAGCGCAACGATATTCCTGAGGATCGTCTTGATGAGGGCATTGCTATTTATCGCAGGTATTATGCGGATGAGGCTGTGTTCGACGATCCTAACAATCCTGGGCAGAAAGTGCCGGGGCGTTTGAACAATACCATCTACGAGGGTATTCCGGAGCAGCTGACCAAGTTGCGTGCTGATGGATATTATCTGGCGATTGCCAGTTGCAACCGCAGTATCAGTGCATTCCGATTTGTGAGCATTTCCACTTGGATACGATGGTCGACGGCATCTATGGTGCAAGCGCCGATAATTCCCGTCTTGACAAGGATCAGGTGATCCGTTGGGCGTTTGAGCATATCGGTTTTGATGAGGCTGCCGGTGATCGTGCGTTGATGGTTGGCGATCGCTGGACCGATGCCGATGGGGCCAAGGCGTGCGGTCTGGATTGCTTGGGATGTGGATGGGGCTATGCTGA
>ENA-ORTM01000218-ORTM01000218.1-human-gut-metagenome-genome-assembly--contig:-NODE-218-length-72340-cov-2.898637_pt1 | contig 72340 bp, 77 predicted proteins | sample MGYA00241909_ERZ509182 | MGnify/ENA primary metagenome ERZ509182 (study PRJEB26280, sample SAMEA2338855) | human gut metagenome | biome: human gut; feature: human-associated habitat; material: faeces...
TAATACCTAGCAAACGATTTCTCGCTCTCGCACTAGCATTAGAACTCATAGCACGATTTTTAACATTAAGTTTCATATATTACTCCTTTCAGACTAAGTATAGGTTTAAGTACCCTTTCTCTAATATCGGCATTATTAAGCCGTCTGATACCCCCAAACCGAACGATTTGACAGTTTTACCATCTATATTAAATTCACGATACTTAACAATTTTATTGCCGTCTTTGTCTAATTCAAATTTGTATGATACCTGTCCTTTTACCCTGTCTGGCTTTCTTCTGTTTGCATAGTCATCCATACTAAACTCTACCATTCTGTAGGTAGTACGTACCTCCTTTGCATTTTTACCAGTATAACGTATGTATGTTCTATACATATCTCTGACGAAACAGTTATCATAAGCAAAATTTGAACCTTTATTCAGTAATGTAACTGATAAATTGTTTGACTCAATGACTGTTCGTGTATCCTTGTGGTCTTTTTCCAATACCCCCACCATTTCAGCTACTTTCTTCCATGTATCAGCGTTAGGATAAAAACTTTTGATACCAAACGCACCCTTATGACCTTGAGCGTTAATACCAAGTTCTTGGAAACCTCCACGATAGTCTACATCATCAAATCTACCTCTAAAACTTGCTCGTAATATCTTACCCCCATTATACACAAATGCAAGTGCAGACTTTTGATTGTCTGTATACTGCGAACATAACAAGCCTATGAAGTTTGTTACATCTTCTTGGTATAATTTAGCATCGATAGCAAGTATGTAGCAAGTACCTAAATCCAGTACATCGACATCTTGTTTGAGTTTACGTACTAACTCAGTCTGCAATACCCTATAGTCGGTGTATGAAACAATGCCTTTGCCTAGTATAAGGTCTATCGCAATCTGTGTTTTATTGAATCTCAGCATAGCATTTATTGTTGGAGAAAATGTAAAGTCTACAAATGTTCTATCCATCTTTGGAACACCGAAACCATAATCATTTCTCAGTGTGTTTTGTATTAAATATTCTATATAACCTTCGTTATAGTTATATAATTTAGCCAGATACCTTCTTGCCTTTCGATTTTCAACAGGTCTTACATCAGAAAGCAGTGTGATACCAACAATAGCATCTCTTTCCTCAGATTTAAACTCTGGATTGAAAATTTTAAACAAGTTATATACTACACCTGCACCACTATTGTACCTCTCCTCCTCTGGTTCAAAAGGATACTGGTTATTTAAAACAACCCCTTTGTTTTTTCCATTATCATACTCAATGAAAGCATCTTCCACCTCATGATGGTCAGTACTTATCACATCTACTCCGTTATCTACTATTATTTTCAAAGTCTTCCTATCTATAGCGAAGTCTGCACAGATAACTAAGTAGCCACTCAATAATGAGGAATCTAGCATAAAACCATGAACTCGGTTATCGTTTACATAATACGTGTAGGATAATCCTAAGTAGTCCATATAATCACACATCATTTTTAAAGACATCAGACCGTCTACATCTGGGTCTCCAATCAGCATGATTTTTTTCTCCTGTTTAATTGCGTTCTGCAATATTTCATATGCTTTCTCAGAACCGTACATAAACCTTTTATACCCCCTTATTGTGATGTTACTGTCGGTCTTGCCTTATTGTGTACAAATGACTGGTACTGCTCATCAGAGTAATATCGATACCCATGTGGCGACCTGTGGTGCGGTACTAAAGTACCATTTTTGTCATACTCTCTCAGTGTACTAGCACTAACTCCGATAAGCCTAGCAAACTGACCGATTGTATAATAATTACAATTACACAATTTATCACCTACTTTCTGAAAATTTTCACAACCATATTATTTATATATCCAACAATAATACAAAGTCTGCTAATGCTAATACTAAAAAGGCAGAGTATTGGCACTCTGCCTTTGATACGATTAGTCTTTATTACAAGCCTAAATCATCTTCTTCGTCATCATAGAAATCTTCGTCATCAATGCTGTCATCAATATCAAATTCAAGGTCTGTTGTTCTCGGTGATGACCACATGCTCTGCATTTTAGCAAGTTCTTTTCGTTTCTCCTTACGCAACTGCTCTTCTTCCAGAGTTGCAATGTAACCTAATGATAAGTCAATGTATTCTTCCTTATGTTTTTTAAGTTTGAATGACTGGCAATTTGCCTTGTCGATACCCCCAGTTACAGTGAATACATACTCAAAATCTTGCCAGTATTTATTCTGAAGTTCACTACCAAAATATGCCTTGTTTGATAAGAAGTTGTTACAGTCTACCCACAATACCTCATCCAGTCTCGCTGTTGTAAGTCCTGTCTGTCCTACCATTGGCTGAACCATTTTCCCATTGAAGTCTACCATGATAGAACCTTCATGAAGTGTTACAATCATATTTCCGTCATCTGCGAAAATGATTGATACTTTAGCTGGAATATCTGGTGTTACACCGAATGTCTTACACACAAATACCAGTCTGTCCACTCCGTACTCATACTCACCTTCTGTAGCAGTAAAGAGCAGTGTATCATCTTCAGTTACTGTTTTGATTGCAGTTCCGATACTCAATGACTCGTCAATAACAGCCTTTTTATACCCATGTGACAATGAACGTGTTAATTCGATTCTCTCGTTACCTTTTCCAAAATATGTATTTTTCATGTTTCTTCTCCTCTTGTTTTTCATTTGATACATATATTATACCATATATTCTTGCATATGTCAACACTATCTGACAAAAAATATCATGTTTCTTGCAAAGAATTTTCAATATCATCTAATTTATCCGACATTTGTTTATCAGACAATCGTGGGTTGAATACCTCTTCGCAGTTTACCCCCTTCTTCATCAGAAGCAAGGCTCGTGTTAATACTTCTATCTGGAAGTCTGAATAGATAGGATACCCATCGCTATCTCTATATGCTAACTGGTCTATGTCTAAACCAAGCATAATTGTCTTGATTAAAGCAGTTATTGTCTCACATGAAAATTTAGGACTTATGTATGATATTAGCATACTTATATCCACTTTATTACTGTTAGCGAATATAAGAACCAACTGACTTTCACTCCAGATATCCTTCATAAAAGGACTAATATCAATATTTAAGTCTAAACCTCGCATAAGTAGTCTGATATATTGTTCGCTGAATCTTTCGTCAACGAACATCCACATTGGATACCCCCTAACAAGACCTCTACAAATAATGTCCAGTATACCCTCTGGTACATCAAAGAAGTCTATTTTAGTGATATCACCGCCTAATGATAATGTCTCTGTTATAATTTCAAATACTTCTACTGGTAATGCTAACTGCATACCATTATAGTATTTTACTAATGGTTCAAGACTTACCCCCTCATAAGTACACTTTCTCATGCATTTTACTGTCTTAGCTGTTAATTGTGTAGACAGAAACCTAGCTTGCACACCCTCACGAACTGCAAGCCTAAACTGTCCTAATTTGTAACTATCGTCTCCGCATGAATCTATATACAACATGATATTTGTATCATCTAATACTGCTAATCTAATCTCGTCTAATATATCTGGTGTACAATCCCGAAAGATTGTTTTATAATTCTCTAGTGTTACTGGTATGCCTTGAAAACGCATCTTATTACCCCCTATTTTTCTTGTTGTAGAGCAATTTTTGGAAACTTGTAAGGTTTCCAAGTACCCTAGCACATCGTACCTCATACTCTTCTTCACTAATCTCCTTGTTTAAATATAATCTTTCGTGACCGCTAATTAACATTTCTACTGTCTGTCCTTCTATTTTACCTCTTTTGTTCATCATTTGATACATAGAGTATAACATACATTCTTGTATATGTCAACCCTATCTGGTAAAAAATGTTTATTTTCTTCTATACTTTTTTCTATAGATTAGTTTTTGAATGGTAGTCATGTTATTTAGTACTTTCTCCCTACGCTCTGTATAGTCCTCTTCGGTTATTTCGTTGCCTAAGTACATCCCAGTAATACGTGACAGTAACTCAACAGCTATTTCTACCTGTACCGAAGATTTTTCGTAAACGAAGTATGCAGTCTCTAAAGTGTAAACTAATATTATTACAACTAAAAATATGATATCGTTTTGGCTCATTTGTTTCTCCTTACTTTGCGTATACCTTATATACTATGGTTGCTACAAAACATAATATACTTAGTATGATACAAGTGATAGCGTACCAAATATTTAATATCGAATAAATCTTTGAATTGTATACGAAACTCCACCTTCTACGCCACGTTCTTTTAGTGCTTTCTAGGTAATCCTCTTCAAAGAAATCTAAGAATCTGTTTTTGTCACTAGACTTGTACTTTATTTTAAGGCTTCTCAAACGTAGTAAAACGTATACCCCCATTGATAATAAGAAGCCAGATATAGCCAAGATAACTTCATTCAATTATGCTACCTCCTTGTATAGAAAACCATGACGTCTAAAGCAAGGTATAGCCTGTCCATATGCTACTTCCAGTATTTGACTGCTATCTTCAAACTCATCAAAGTAATCATATTGTACTATATACCTCTTAAAGTTGTATGGTTTATACTTGATTTTATAACGATACTCTAGGTATGCATTTACAAAGCCAAAACCTAAATTATGTGGTATCATCCATTCATTAAACAGACTACGTACTTTTGAAGTGTTCTGATAGTAGGATATAAATCTGTCTTTACTCATTGTTTTGTAGTCCTCAGATAAGATACCTTCGAGAATACTTAAACTGTCATAGTCAATTTTATCTTTATCGTATATTTTGTTTAGTCTTTTAACCATAATTTTGCACCCCTTACTATACAGTAGTATCTGCTAATAAAAATAGGGTCTGGTAGTTTCACTAGCCAAACCCTATTTGTCTCTACCCCCTTATTTACAACCGTGTTTCATCAGTTCAAGATATGTTCCACTTACCTCTTTCTTACAGTCTACGCAAGTACCTGTAAATGTATACTCTACACAGTACCCGTCAAGAATATTTTCCTCACTAACTTTACCAGTCAATTCTACCTTTCCGATACAATCATTCTGAATGTACTGCGGTACTACCTTGAGTGGATTTGCATCAATGGCAACCAGTGCTTTTGAATAGTCCTCGAACAGTACAAGTGCTTTATCATCAGCAATAGAGTTGACTGTAAAAGTCATACCATACTTGTTCTTGTATACTTTATGAAGTTCCAACTTACTAGTAACATCTCCATTCAATACATCATCTAACGATACATTTTTCAACAAGTCTTTTGTGTACTCTGTATATCTCAATGCAGTGCAGTAGTCATTGTAAATAGCAACAAGCTGGATGCAAGAACCATCTTTCTGTTCATGTAACTTTTCAAGCATCATTGTCTCTTCACCTGGGTGTAAGTCTCCATTATATAAATCTGCCTTACTGATGTTAAAGCACATCTTTCCGTTAGGAAATCTCACCATTAAGTTGTTGTCATCCCAACCGTCTACTACATTGACTGGTAACATACATTTCTGCATTACTTCAGTTCCGATATTGACAGTTAAGTCCGTCTTTACGAAGTCCTGTGTACTCTCTAATGTTGCAAGGAACTCTGGTGTACCATAACGCCCCTCAGCAGTTACAATGTAGTTATCGATTGTTTTATCATAGTCAACTACTTTTGGATTCTTGAGGTTTCCACAAGTGAATACCCCCTGTGTTTTTTCATACTCAAAGTTACCTTCGTAAAGTCTACCACTTAATACAGTACCCAGTGACTTTTTACGTTCTACTTTACCAGAGTTAAACCGAACATCTACACTTGCATTAGACTCGTATTTGTCAATAGTACACTCCTGTCCTATCATGTTCTTGATTACAGAGCCAGTGTAGTCATAAGACTGTCTGCCTAACTTATTGAGGTTAAGGTCTGATATTTCGATATCTTCGTACTCAGAGCCGTCTTCGGCAATGATTGTTGCCTTTCCGTCAATACTTTCTACGAAAGTTAATCGCGTACCCCCTCGTGAGTAAATTACGTCACCTTTGTTGTATTCGTTTACACACAAGTCATAATTCTTTGTTCTTTCAAGTACTTCTTCATCTGAGATACGAATACAAGCACTACCATCACGATACATATACTGGATGAACCCTGTATCACCACCTCTTAGTGATACCTTGCAGTTAATGTAGTGTTCCCTGCCGTCATACAGGTCTGCATCAGTGTAATTGTCTGTATCTCCATACATTAAAGCCAGTGTGTCTAATGTAAATATGTTACCATCTTTGTCTTTTACAGTAGTAACTTTGTTACTTGTTTCTACAACAGTAAAGTCACCATATACCTCGCCTTTGTAGAAGTAGGAGATTTCATTGATGTCGTATCTCATCTGTTTTGTTGTAATCTCACTAAGTACAACACGTTTCGGAAAGTATTTCTGTTTGAATGTACCCATTAAGTGTTCATTCTCATAGAAATAACTTAAGTCCATGTTGTTATCAAGTCTGCAGTGGTTTGCAAGTGTACGTGGTTTGTAAATATCTGACTCTAAGTCTGCATTGTTGCCTTCACTCTTTACATCATATGTCAACGCATGAAAAAGTGTGTCTGACGCACGTTTCTTTGACAACCCTTGCCAAACGTAACCAGTTCTTTCATCTTCAATGTCAAAATCGTAGTCATTTCTGTAGCCTACGATTGGACACTCCAGTACCCCCTGCCCAAAAGCACTTGTTGTTACTATCTCACCAAGCATACCTAGTGCGTGTAATGCAGGAAGCCGTCTCAAGTGAATCAACTTGAAGGGTACATGTTCAAACGTTACATCTTCATAACTAAGTGTGCAAGTACGATATGTATTATCAATACTCTCGATTGTACATATTTTACCCTCAATAACAACTTTTTCTCCTACCTTATACATTTTTGTTTCCTCCTACTATAAACTTTGTACTTTCTCTTGTTTTATCCCTACTTATTTGACTGTGGTATTTGAAGTTACCATACAATCTCCATGTGTGGTCAATTCCATCTGCTAGGTGCTTTTTAGGACATCTTTCTATGTGTCTCTCTAACTCTAAGAAATTACCAGTTATAAGTTTACCACATTTTAAACACTTAGCACATGGTAGTTTCTCATCTTGAATTAAAAGAAATGACTTATAACAAATTCTTGCACCTTTTGTGTATACCCCCTTTGGTATTTTGTTTTTAGGATTCATGTCTGCGATTGTATAAAACCTAAAATCATACAACGGTAAGCCACCCTTAATGCCTACAATATTACCTTTCATTCCTAACCTGTTCTCTACTTCAATACCACTATTTTCTATTATGAAGTCTGCAATCCCTTTTGTAACTTGTACTCCTATTTTGTATTCCCTGTCTTTTATAACAAGATAGCCGTTATCTATGTGTGCTTTCAACTACATTTTACCCCCTTTTTTTTGCGAATATGAGATACCTTTTAAGTGTTTTTTCAGAACTAAATAATACATTCTCTGTATCTTGATACTGGTCTGCATAAATAATTTTCATGTTCTTTGTGTCTACTACTAAGAAGTAATTGTAATACGAACTGCCTGAACTCAAACCATAGATACCGCAATTAAACATAGGTCTTATAGTTAAAAGACTATACCCCCTTGGTACTTTTATTGCTCTACCCTCTAGGTTAATGTAAGTATTCCATCTGTCAATAAGTTTTTCATCATCTGTCTTTATTTCCATAATCTGTGACGATAACACGTTTTCAAAGTAAGTTAAACCCCTACCTTTACGTTTGATACTACTTGTATACATATCTGATACAATCTCACTAGCAACTTCTTCGAAGTTACTATCTATTGACTTGATTAAGTCTTTCCTACGTATCAGTTTTAAGTGACGTTCTAACATATTCCGATATATCCCACTATCTACTTCTACTATATCGTTTAGATAAAAGATGAAGTAGTGAAACCGTCTATCGTTATGTATGCTACTTGACGTCTTACACTTTTTCGTGTACTCAGCAGATACCCTTTCGTATTCTTCCATAGTAACATTTTTCATGTTCCAGTATAGATATCTATAGAATGCTAAGTTCTTCTTCATATGTACCTCCTTATATTATATATTATACCAAAATCTGGTAGTAAAGTCAAGTGTTCTCAGTAAGAAAATTACTAAATTTTTGAAAAGGGCAGTTAAATACTGCCCTGTATATGTGAAGTTACTGGTGTCGTTTTGCAGTCCATTTCATTTAAAAACATACCTGTACTACCCATTAAACTGTAAATGGTTGACTTACATCTTGCCCTAGTACAAGCAATGTAATGCACCCTACGTTCCTCCTCAACCTGACTGAGTTCCTTTAAGTCCGTTTTCGGACTTGGGAATACCCCCTCTGAGTCATTCCAAACGTAAATGCTGTCTCGTTCTTTACCCTTAAACTCATGTACTGTTGAGATAGATATACCATAGTTTTTACCAACTCTAGCCTGAAGCCTTTCATTTAAGTCATCCATCTCATCCAGAAATTCGTGTACAGTGCTGAACTTTTTAAAGTTTAAGTAAAACTGGAATGTCTCAATACATGCCCTAGCACTCAAGCAATACTGTGAGTCACTGCCGAATATATCCTTCTTCAGTTTGTTGTACATGTACTGTAATACCATAATGTCATCTCCATTATGTTTCTTTCTGACTGACTTAAATTCAAGTATAATCTCATACAAAGCAGGGCATTCATACTTCAAGTCCTCTTCATTCATATCCCAGATACTAAGCCTATTCTGCTTGAGTACATCACAAACTTTCTTTACCGCCCACTGGTCACGCCATGTAACAAACATTGACAGTACATCCTTGACAGCAGGTGTACATTTCTCTGTAAGTAATCTTGCTACTTTCAGAATACGTCGAGGTAATGCACTATTCAATGTCATAGCATCTCCAGAGATACTAAACTTATACTTGCCTAGCATTTCTAAGAACAAAGCTGGTATCATGCCGTCATAATTTGTTCTGCATAAGATACCGATATTCATGTCATTGTCTATATCAGAGTCTAAGTCTTTCTCAAGGTGTTTTAACATTTCACTGACGTTATAAAAACCGTAGGAGTTAAAAATACCCCCTTCGTTGTGTGCCTTTATGTCAATACCTTTCGCTTCTAAGTTTAGGTTGATACTGTCTACTACTGGCATCAGTATGTTTGACGGACATCTGTAGTTGTAAGACAGACTGTTGTTTGTAGGTTCAAAGTCATTATTAAAATCTTTGTGCATTACACCGATATCACTACCCCTAAATGAGTAGATACACTGTTCTACATCCCCTACTACAACAATTTTACCTTTGCTAGGCTGTTGAGTATCTTTAAGCCAACCCCTACCATATGCCTTTAAGATAGCATACTGAATTTGTGATGTATCTTGAAACTCGTCAAGGTAAATGTGATTATACCTGTTAGCACAGAAGTCTTGCACGTTTGGATTCGGTGTCAAGTACAAATATTTGTACAACAATTCCTGCAAATCTTCAAAGTCCATGATACCTTCAGTCTGTTTTAACTGACTATACTGTCTGTTCAGAAGTTCAATGATACTTGGCGTTAAACCGTAGTCTCTTGCAGATGGATGCTGATATCGTTTGTCGTCAAGTCTACCACGATAGTACATAAGAACTGACTCAATGATTTTATAATCATCTTGTTTCAGTTGTTCACCTTCTCTAGTGATATTACACATATTGATTGCACGTCTGAGTAGACCATTTAAAACATTGGCACTCCCAATAGGAGTGGCTACCCCCATTTCGTTGAGACAGCGTTTAAACTCAGCATGTAAAGTACCAAAATGTACACTTTCAGCGGTAACTCGATACCCTAATGCTCTCTGCCACTGGGCTAATTTTGTTCTTAGTTCATCAGCACCAGACCTCAAGAACGTACCTACAAATACCTTGTCAACAACAGATACAACTTGACCGTTTGGTAACATCTGGTTACGCATTGTTTCGCCTGTTACCAAATCGTGCATAATCTTGAAAATTAGCATAGTTGTATTGTGGGTTGGGATACCACCTTCAATGAGATACAAGTGACTTGGGCTGTCAATGGAAATACAAGTCATTTCACGCTCTTTACTTGTACACTTAATCTGTGTGATTTCCAGTCTATCTTCAATAGTATACGAATCAGATTCTATTTCAGTTAAGTATAAACCTAATGTCGATAAAACCGGCACAAGTGGTAAAGGACTACCTCCCTGCTTTTTGTACCGTTCTACGAACTGACGTCTGTAACCTACAGTACCATAGCAAACAGCCTTTGGTACAACATAATCATCTGGCGTAATATAGTTGATGTGCGACTGCATTTCACTGTCTGATGTTACAACTTTATTATTAAACTGCAAAGGTCTTACTTTTGGTAATGTATAGCTGCTAGGTTCATTATACATCTCAAGCGTTGTAAGGGTTCTCTTTTTGCCGTCAGCACAGGTTACTGTCCAAAGGTGGTCTTTGCAACATTCAACGATACCCCCATTATTGAGATAAATCTGATACACACGTTTTTTACCCTGTGGGAAAACACCCTGAACTTTATGACCACGTCCATCCTCGCCAAATACCATATCACCAATTTTTAATGTCTCAATAGGCTTTAATCCGTCTGGTGTCATAATTTTTGTACCATTTACAAGTGCCTTACCACTACCTGCGATAGCCTGTATACGTTGATTTCCTTCTGTAGTTAATGCAGTGTACAGTTCAGTATAACTACCATCTTCGTTGTACATTTTGAAGCCTTTATTGTGTACTAACTGTAGAAAAGCACCTTCTGGTGTCTTTATGTCAAATACTTCACTGTCAACCGCTTTTTTTCTTGCACTGTAATTTTCTAACCTGTCTAATGCAGACATTTTTCTTCCTCCTAAATACTAAACTACCATTTTATTACTCGATAACAATAAGTATAGGTAGGTATGTTTAAACCTACCTATACAATTACACCAACTTAATAAAACATGTGTAAGAAACCTTCGATTACATCTTCATCTGTAACTGGCTGTTCAGCATTCTGATTACAACAACACGTATCTTCGCCAACTACGATATACCCCCTCATGAGGTCTAATATATCATCCAGATAACCAGTATCTCGTAGCTCATCTACTGCATACGCTGTAGCAGTATCACCAGTTAAAATACCATCCTTCTGAGTAATAACAGCACCTTTAATGTATACAGTTGTTCCATGTACAAAATAACTTTTATCAGCAATCAAAATACCAGACTCGTCTGATACAATAACATACTCACCAGTAAGTCCGTTCATTACCATATACCCACCGTTAAAGATGTGTAATTCTGAGAACTTAGCAGTTAAGTGTACTTCTCTTTCATCTCTTGTAACTAAGTACATGTCACCGTTATCTTTCACTAAAATATCAACACCAGTGTCGTTTAACCTAATAATTCTGTTCATCATAATTTTTACCTCTTTGTCTTTTTAATATATCTTTCATCAACAGTTCCAAGTCTGTGGTACATAGCATACAATGGTTCAGCAGACATATACTTTGAAACATAACGTTCCTCATCGAATGGAATTTTGTAGTCTTTCAAAATCCAATATGTCAGTTCGATAGCAGGAAGTCTGAGTAACAAACGTGACCAATTACCCCCTCCTACGTGGATTTCTTTAATATCATCATTTGTACACTTCGTAATGAAGTAATGTTCATCATGCATTGCATACTCGATACCCAAGTCTGACCAGTAGTATGTAGTTTCTGTAGTGTTTGCAGTTTCAAAAGGATTCGTAAAATCATACATCTGTTTTGTTGCCATACTGAATGAAGCATAGTCAACAACTCCCTGTTCCAATGTTTTCTTATTGTTTACAATAGTGAAACTGATACCTTTTGAATCTATCTTTCTAATAATAGCAACATGAAAGCCTGCTATTTCTTTTATAAAGTCAAGTTTTTGACCTTTCTTTCTTTCATATAAATAGACAACATCACCGACAGTTAAGTCTAACTGTTTCAAATATTCCTGTTTCTCAGCAGGTGAATACCAGTGACTTAACTCACCTAGTTCTACCCCCTTTGTGTACCATGCTGTGTATCCTAAATGGTTAATAATAGACTCTGGTACATTTTCAGTAAATGTGTAGAAGCACCAACCTTGGCAAGCACTACATTCTTCCATAAACAAAATAAAGTTTGAAAGTACCATAGGTGTCTTAGTGATTGGAAATGCTATCTCTAATAACAAGTTTTGCGGATAACCAAACAATAACCGTTGCACCGCAACATAAGCTAACATTGATACCCAAACAGTGTTTGAACCTGCTGAATTCATTGTAATATTGTTTACAATGTAGTCTGCGTCAAGTTTCCAACTCCAGTACTGTTTCGTTTTCTCACTAAATACAATTTGTTGATGTAATGGTGTTCTGTATGCGTAAGACATGTTCACATGTCTAAGGTGTGAATCTTTCGAGTTGAATCCAGTATACTCTTCAACTAACAATACGTTCTTAAATTCAACTGAATAGTCAACTGGACTTGATGTAGTGATTTCTACATCTGACTCGCTACAGTCAACAACCCAACCTTCATCGACAGCAACTCTAAAGTAATCCCAGTATTTAGATTTCCTAAGTACTTTATCAAAGTCAACGCCATCAACTGACAAACAACAATCATTACTCCATAAGTATTTTCCCAATTCTACTAAGTACTGAAGTTCAACCGAAAGGCTGACTTTAGTGCAAGCGTAAAACTGGCTTACATGAACCGTTTTCATAACAAGAAATTACCCCCTTGTGTTCTTCTTTAGCATATAAATATTATACCATATATATCCATAAAAGTCAACCTAATCTTACCAATTTCTACAATATTTTCCAATTTATTAGTAAAACTTGGTAACTTTTTGTCGAATACAGTAAATATATGCCTTCTTCCTAACTTTGTTCCTATGTCATTAAATAGTTTCATTTGATGAAAGCATTTCATCATACACCCTTGCAAGGTCAGCAACTGGTATCTCAGATAAACGTTTTTTCATACCGTCTATTGTATAATCTTTCATGGTTACACTTGCTACACCGTTTGGCTCGTCAGATGGTTCAATGTCAGCTATTAACTGCTCTATTTCATGTTTTGCCTCAGCACACATAGCATAGTCACCAATGTAGTTTAATGACTCTATGTTGATACCATTTTTCACCGATTCTATGTAGTCTCTGTTTCCGTGTTCCATCTCATTTACAATGTAAGCAACGTCTGACGGTGAGAACTGTTGTAACCCAGTTTCAATACCCTTCTTAGTACAATGTAAGTGAATGAAGTTTATAATGTCAGTATTTGCTATACTGTCTGGGTCTATTTCAGCACCTTCTGCATATTGCTTTATGAACTTCATTCCACCACTGTTAAACAAGTCATATGTTAAGTCTTTGTCACTACATATCTGTCGTAAAACAGCAAGAATTTTGTCTACATCTTCGTTTGAACGGATTGAGTTAGATAATGCAGTCAATAGCTGTTCAAAATCTTGTGTGACTGGTATGTTTGTTTCATCTGACTTTGTTTTCGTGACTGGTGTACTAGGTTCGTCTGCCTTTGGTGGTGTGACTGATACCCCCTTGAGTAAGGCGTTGCCTAGCAACGTCTTGATTGCAGATACCTCATTACCTGTTTCTAACAATGACTTTACCCTACTAAGCGTGAAGTACAATGTATGTTCTTTCATGTGTTTATACTGTGCCAGTGTTGTTTCGCATAACTCCAGTACGTCACTGTTTGACCGTACACCTAATATATCATGTATGTATTTTAGTGTACCATACATAGAACATTCATCTGCTACAGTTATTTCAGTCTGCTTTGAATAACTAACATCTTCGTTGCATGATAACATTTCTTTGATGAAGTCAAGTCTGGTTGTGTTCACGTTACCGTTAATAACTGACGGTCTGGTTAATACCCAGTATACGTAAGCAAGTTTTGACTCATCACAAGTTTCCAGTACCTTCATATTATTTCCGATAGACAGTTTATTCATTACAGTTAATTCAGTCATACAGTCAGAAAGTTCATACTTCTTACCTGTTAAAGGTAGACTGGATAACGAGTAACATAACTGTGAACCTAATTCCGATTCTACACGTTTATCATTCAATATCAGTGAGTCAATAGTTAAGTTTAGTTCTTCTAAAGGCTGTCTTTCATCATTAATGAAAAGGTCTAATAAATTTGACGGCAATACGTTTGATAGGTATCTGTTTATGTTTTGATACTGCACACGAAAAGTTGAGTCTGCCTTCAGTGGTTTGTCTGGATACATCTCAGACCACAAGTTTGGCATGTCTGACTGACTGACCATGAAGTTACGTGCAACAAACTTGGTTGTATCATTGTCAGACCATGTGCAAGAGCGAACATAGTCAACCAATCTTTCAAACACATGAACAGTAAACTCGTCATGTAATTTTTTTGAAACACCAGAAACAACTCCTACACCACTATCTAACATCTCAACAGTCAATCCATCCAGTGTCGCAAGGATGTTTTTTGCCACGATAATCACCTACCCCTATATCTATTATTTATTCTATTCCATTTTTCTGCCGTCCGCCAGTTTCCGCATGAAAACGGAAAAAATAGAAAAAGAATATAAAATAATTACAAAAATCTTCCTAATTTTTTAACAAAAATATATGTTTTATTTGACACGCAAAGTTGTCACATCATTATAATTAACACACGGAAAACACTTTGAAAAATCACATCTCACCAGTATTCTCTATCCTTCAAAATATACAGATATAAGACATACTAATCATAATTTAGCAAGAAAAACACATATCAATTATTTTAACAGAGTTGTAATAACAACTCGGATACCCCCTATTTAGTACTCAAAAGTAGATATAAATACCCAGTTTAAGTGTACTATCTGTATGTGATACATGATAACTGATACCAAGTATAACTTTAAAATAGTTTTTATGTCTGCACTATTATTTTGTTGGATTGAAACTAATAATACACTTGATAATGAACAAAACTGACTGTGAAATTATATTTTGAAATACATATGATAGACAGTAAAACTTTATAGGATTTTAAGTGACTGATACTAAGAATAACTTTGTGTTAGTTGATAAGTCTGTTACCTATTTTAAGTAGGTTGGAAATGATACAATGTGACTTGAATACGTTACTAACTTAAAATAGTTTTTAGTCTGACTTACTTTTATACAAGACTTTAAGATAGTTACTAAAACAAAGTAGGTTAAATAGTATCTGAAGTAATTTTACTGACTTAGTGTTATTTATTGTGTTTTAGTTAAAATATAACTTGATGTAAGTAGTAGTAAACTATGTAAGTTCAATCGTATCTGAAGTGATTTTAATGACTTTGTTTTATGAACTGATACCCCCTATGTACGTTGTGTGACTTTCATATGTGATACTGATATATTTTAATGACTTCATACCACAATAATGACATACTAAGTAGTTTGACTGACTGCAACATAGTAACAACTGTCTAGGTTCAATCGTATCTGAACTGCCAGTTTAAATGCAAATTTCATTTGTGTACATACAGAACTGATTTTAGTATGACTCTAAGGTACAGAAATATAACCTTTCATGTAATGATACTAAACATACACAACTGTTACTACCATGACTTCAGTAAGTTATACACCTTTCCTATGATTAAATTGTTACACAAGGTACATTACTGACTTGACATAAAGACAATGTTTAGAAACGTGTTAAGAAATTCTAACTTTATTATGCAATGATATGAAATACTATGATAACTTTGATTTTATGTGTTATGAATGTAATTTTATTTATACATCCATAATTTTTCGCTGACTTGAAAAATGGTTTTGATACCCCACTATGTGCTTGTTTATGCAACAAGAAATACTGACTTGATGTAGTATACCAATCTGTAATACATATTTTACACTTTTATACTATTTTCTAGTCTGTATAAGTTCGCATGAGACTTGAATGGTTATTTTACAGACTTTAACGTGAAGTTTTATGATTACACTATTTTGTATGACTTTCATGCACTACTAAGTTCTAACTAAGTTGTTATAATCTTTATCACTAATGTGACTTTTACATATAGACTATACCTACATAGTTTCATACCTAACTGGACTTACTATGATACAGACTTTGTTTTACAACAGCAGGCAATGTACAGTTCTAGTTAATGAATCTTGCATACTATTGCTAATAACAGATGTTTCACTGACTGTAATACCCCCTATGTACATGCGTTAGTTTTATAAAACATCTTTCAAATGTAATACTATACCAGAAACGTTTTTCACTGACTGTAATACGATTTTAACATAAGTCTGATTGATTTTTATTATACCAGAAACGGTTTTCACTGACTTGAAACAATATTATTATAGACTAGAACGATTTCAGCATAAGTAAGAACAATTCTAACTTACTTACAACGTTTCTAGTTTCTACCAGAAACATTTTTAACACAACTTGAAACAAATATAACTTACCAGTAACGAATTAAACTCTAGGTTAAAACGTTTTTCACATAAACCACAACATTTCTATCTTACCGTGAACAACTATATCCTACCAGTAACATCTTTCACACAAAGTCCGTTCAATTTTAGAACTACCTTAAACAATTTTAGTTCATACCATGAACGTTTTTCACTGACTCCTGTTGCAGTCTAACTGTTTCGTATATTTTTATTCTTTATATGCAAATACAAAGCAGATTCAAAACAAAGCATACCCTAAACGTTTTTCCCTGAATCAGAATGATTGTAGTCTACCATATACAACACTAACACACTCACTTTGATTTTAACAAAAGTCAGAACAATTTCAACACATACCAAGAACGATTTTCACTGTACCTGTTCGATTCTATCTGATACCATAAACGATTTATACACTACCACGAACAATATTAACACACTCAGTTCATTTTAGGCTACTACCATAAACAATTTTAACACAAGGTCGAAACGATTTCTACACACTTGATTCGATTTCATATACCCTAAACGATTTTAGCTGACTGTATTACTATAACAGTTCTTTGTATGTAATTTACTATGTTTTCATTTATGCACAGAAAATATACATACCGCCTTAAACCGAAACAATTGTAACTGTACCACAAACGATTTTTGCATACCCTATTCAAAGCTAACTTAACATGAACAATCGTATCACACTTGAAACGTTTTATACATACCCTATTTGATACGAACTTACCAATAACAATGTCAGCATACCATGAATGTTTCTTACTTAGTCTAAACAATCCTAGCTTACCAGTTTCGATTGTATCTTACCCTGTTCCAGTAAATCACAGTCAGTACAAACATAACTAACTTGAAACATTTTTACATACCATGAACGATTTTAACTGACTTCTTTTTCGTTTCCATACCCGAAACGATTTTAGCTGACTGCTGATACCCCCTATGAACAGGAAATTTTTAGTACAGACTCAGACGCTAATCTCAAAGAAAAAAGGATACCATTTTCACAGTACCCTTTCATAGTTACAAGCATATCACATACCATGTCTGCCTGTATTTTTATGTAATTTTCAAGTCTAATACATTTTGCTAAGTGAGACTCACATCATTATACATATCTTTAAGTTTTAACGTAGCCTTATTTGTTCAAATGTTACCTGTTCTTGGTCACTAAAGTTAAACCACAAGAAATCGTCAAACTGAGTACCATGCGTGAGTCTGCATATACCCTCTTCATCATAATAAGTTAAACCCATCATAGTTAAGATTTCTTTGCAATTTTCACGGTCTTTTGGAAAACAACGTGACTCATAAAAATTTAATAAGTCTTGATACGTGGCTGTTTTTGATATCCCAAAAGGTAACTTGATTACTACGTCAGTAAAGTTTTTAAATGTTACCTCTCCATTAAGAACATGAACTTTACATGTTAATTCATTCTTCCAGTACACGTCTAAGTCATATGTCACCTTGCCCATGTAAAAGATACCCCCTCTGTTTGTTGTAACCGAGTTACTAAAGTTGACTTTACCCTGTCTACTAATTCTTTATCATATAACTGGTTCTGATATGAAGTTAGTAGTCTTTCTACACCTGACTTACTGATTACAAGTGGTTTACAACCAAGTCTATTAAATGCCTCTACCTGTTTCATGTGAAACTTACTAAACGGTCTGCCAGTTCTCAGTGCTGATACTATATTATCTTCTAAGGATTTTTTCTGTCTGTAAGTCCAGTTTGTACAAAACAGTGAAGCACCATTATCAAATATCGGTGCAGGCATAAACCTGCCTGTCCGATTATTATAGCATACCCCACGTTCATAATGTGTCTGTCCTCATTTAAGATAATACTATCTAAGTAAGCTAACTGTGAAAAATATAAGTATGTATCAATACCAGTTGTAGTATAGATAAAATGAATAGTATTCTTGATATTTTCTATTATATCTTCACTTCCAAATGTTATGTTACGTTTATGATTGTGTAAGTCTAATAAACTTCTTAGTGATGTAAAGGAAATATCAGTATTTTGATACATATTTTGACTGATACAACCTTTAGTAATATAGTCATCCTCTAATGTTACTTCGACCGTCTTATATGTAACAAAGTTCATACCCCCTATACAACGAAGGAACTGACTAACAAATTCTTCAGCTAAACCCTCATGGTTTCCATAACTGTCAACTTTGCACCAGTACCCATTGTTGTAGTACTTTGGCTGATTACCTTTGCTAGAAGATTGGTATCTGTAATTGTTACAAGTTCGCAAATCTAACAAAGTACATGCCCCCTTAGTAAGGCTAAATGTGGTCTGTCCATTTTCCAGTGTACTCCGCTACGATTTTACGAACAAACTCATTCTCTTCAGCATCTAACTTCTCAAACGGAATGTTCATAAATGATGTGATTTTTCCATCCATACGTACAGTTATATAATCTCCATCGTTAAATACAACAATCAGACCACCAAACATGTCATATGTCATGGAAAATGCAATATCAGATACCCAACATTTCTTACCAGTGTATTTTCCGTTAATGTAGCAAACACCATTCTTATCGAACAGAATTTTTGTTACAATACCTTTTTGAACACAACTCAATAAGTATTTATCATCTTCTAAGTTTTTCCCAGACAGTGAACGATTACATGAGTCTGATTCAAATTCAAAATCTTTTAACCCATGTTCCGTTCTATACGTTTCCCAAAAGTGTTCTTCCATAGTTAAATACCCCCTTCATGGATTTTATCCCTTGATACCTCTTTTACACAGCCTTCTTTTGTTACTACTGTCACACTGTCATCAGAAATACGTAACAGCAATACTTCCAAACCATCTTCCAGAATATACCTGTTTCCTAAACGTAAGTCAAAGTCCAGTGTGTACATTTGTGTGACTGGTTCTGGCTTTTCCTCTAACTCCTCAATAAGACCAAGTTCTAGGGCATGTGTTACCCCCTTTATGCGTATGAGTGCAAGTGTCGATTCCAGTTCATTTAAATGTCTTAGATACCTATACTTTTCATCAATAATTACACTAGAGTCTGCATTACAGATAAATGAAATACCCCCATAGTCAGTGAAGTCTTGTACAGGTATTGGCTTTTTCTTCAGAATATGTTCTCGTATTACATCCTGTTCAAACCAACCAGTAAATTTTCCACGTCTTACCCTAATTGTGCTAATATCGTCCGTAAAGTCTATGACTTCGTGTTGTACGTCTTTTAACATCATCAAACCGTCTACACCATTATGACTAATTGTAATTCTTCGTGTTACTGCTGACATATCAATCATTTGTTTCCGGTCTAGGTCGAATGTACCCAGTCTGCAACTACACAACTTTGAATATCGAAAACTATCCTTATTCCAGTTTAAAACTAATACCCCCTTACTAGTCAGTATGTCTGCCGTAGTATTATGAACACGCAATACAACAGCAGAAATATCTTTTCGTATCTTTGGTAAACCTACTTTTATATCTTTGACTTTCACTGCTTTCATACCAGTGTCAAAATCCCATAACAAGAACGTTAAATATGGAACTTCATACATTATACCCCCTGCCTTAACGGTACAGTCAAAGTAACTTCGATACTCAATTAAGTCAATCTCTTTTCCACTAGATGTTACCCTATGTGAAATTGGTGTCTTTCTACTTTCTAACACAACTTTCCATAGTTCATCCAGTGAACACTCAGAATTTGTTCTTACACGTTCTAATAATTCTTGCGTAACCATTATACAAAGTCCTCCTTATCTATTGTATGCAAACAGCTACCTTCGTCAATAAACGTGATACCCCCACTAGTACAAGAGCATATCAATACAGTTCCAAAAGACTTTGTAGTAACAACTTTACCGATTAAATCCTCACGTCTTGGCTGTTTCTGTTCGTTCTTTGCCTTTTTACTAGGTTGAATAACACCAGAGTATGATTGTGACTTACTTTTTGCACCACGCATCTTATTATAGTTTCGATACTTAAAGTCTAAGTTACACCACAAATCATTCAAAAATGCTTCATACGTAGTGTTAAGTATGACTTCTCTGTTGTCTATGAGTAAATCAATGTTTTTCGCATTCTCATAGTTGATAATTTGTGCTACTCTGCCGTCAGTGAATGTTCTCTGTTCACCAGTTCTATCTTTCACTCTTGTGCTACGCTTTGTTTCAAACTGACTGTTCATAAACTCTTTCGGACTCACATACAATTTAAGTCTACCATTACTAAAATGAACATCTACTGCGTTGTCTTTGTCCTTGTGACGGTTGACAACTTCAGCAGTGAAGCCGTCACCTAAATCACGTATTGTCCCTACCTTTAATTTCATCAAAAGTACCCCCTAAATTGCTCTAAATCCATACTGATACCTGCATCCTTAATAGCGTAATACACATCTTCCATACGTGACTGACTTGAATCTATGTACCAATTATTATTTCTTTGAGCCTGTTTGCAATTCTCCTTAACCGCACCCAAGAACTCACCATAATCTGCTACAACAAACATATCATAAGGCATACATTCTTGACCACTACATTTCTTATCTCCTACTAGTTTAATTACCTTATAGTACACTAAACCGTGAACTGTGATGTCATTAACAACAACATCAATGTAATTAAAATGCCTGTCTGGGTACAGTCTTTTATCACTCCTAATTAAGTCTAATGTTCTCAGTTTGCTTAATACAGATAGTGATGTTGTTAAAATAGCCTTTACACCAGTAAATGTATTTGTGCAGGTTAATTCTACCTTATGCGTAGTCCAGTCTACACAGTTAAGTGTTGCATAAACATGTCCGAATCTTAAGCCTTTATTACACATAAAGTCTGGTATATACTTAATTAAATCTTCAATAGTTAATTTAAAGTTTAAGTTACAGTAATACTCAGTACTGCCCAAACGTAGTACACAGAACTTATCATATCTTGCAAACTCAAACGTATATCCGAATTTAGAAACAAGTTTTGTACAGTATTCATGTGCCTCATCAATAATATCAAGTCTACCATTTAGTGCATCCGATATTGTAGTAGTGTAGTACCCCCATTTCCAGTCTTTCTCCGCTTGAGAAAAGATATTTACGATTAGCATATCATCTACAACTCCACGAACACGAACATATGCAAAGTTACCATATCTTAATAGGTATGTTCCATCTTCCATTCTTTCAATTCTATTCCCAAAAATTTTCTCTAGTGTACTCATTATTTTTCCTACCTTTATCCTTATTTACCTATATTATACCATATTCTCACTAGGTTGTCAAGTATATCCAGAAAAAAGTTCAAAAATAGACGGTGATTTTAACACCGCCTACCCCCTAGTTGTTCTTCTCAAAAGTACCAGACTCCATTTTCTCACCACTAACTTCCTTAATTACAATGTCGCCAGTTACCCTGTTATGCAGTTTTACATAATAATTATTAGTACTTTCCGTGTAAGCCACAATCTCAGCATATTTATAGGTGTCAGAGTTTAATTCTAACTTAGTACCTATTTTATATTTTTCTTTCTCCTGCTTTTTTAAGTACTCCTCAGCTGTTAAATCATAAGCCTGTACATAACTTTTGTACTCATACATATCTTTTTGAGCCAAAGCATCTGCTAGTGATAGAACTTTACCTCCTGCGTATACGTTTGCATCACTGCAGATAACAAAATCCTCACTCATACCAAACAACTTAACTAATATTCTTTTACCGTATGTACTTAAATATTCACAGTCTTGTCTAGTTAAATAATTTACTGTGCCAACTACAATATCTTCTGCTATAGTACCAAATTTCTCGTATTTTAATGTAGCACATAAATTTAAATTCTCACTAAAACGCATGTCTACAATAGTAAGCGGTACATCAAATACCATAATTGTGTCTCCGATGTCATAACAAACTGTTGTTAAGTTATTAAATCTAGAACGTGACATGATACCTGAACGTACTACTTGGTCATCCTTTAAGCAATCAACAATAAATCCCTTACCTCTTACCACTTTCTGTACTACATACTTGTACCCCCTACCTATATCTTTGACTGCACCAGTATATTTTAATTCTAAACTAAATCTACCTGTATCAGCATTTTGAAATGCTACACATTTCTCAGTACCACTACTGAAGCTAAGCAAATAGGCATTTGATAAGATTTTCAATACCTCAGCTGTAACACCATTCCCTAAATCAATTTTGTCACCTACACTGTATTTCATTTCTTTCTCTCCTTTTCTTTACTATATATGTATTATACCATATTCTTGATAGGTTGTCAATAGTTTTAAGTAAATTTGTTTTGTTCTTAATACTTTTTAAAATAATTGTTTAAGTCATTTTTACTGACTTCAAGTACATTAGCACTATCTTTTGTATTTTTACGTAGTATCACATTCTCGTCATTATCGTATGGAAATGCAATAATTTCTACCTCAGACCCTTCATAATAGAACTCATTACCTAAAGATAATTCTTTGTTAATGTAACTACGATTTCTTTGAACTACAGATATGTATTCCTTGGCAGTCAACCATATCTTTTGTGGTACTAAAGACCTAGTATTAAGACTATATGTCTTTACGTGTCTAAGCCAACTCGCAAGGTGATAGGCTGATACCCCCATTGTTGCGATACCATCTTTAGAGATATAAGCCTTATCCGCATTTCCAAACAACTCATACACATTATTCTGTGTCCAGTTTAACTCAGTTCCAGTATACTCTACATATGTAGTTGTTTTAAACTTCTCATAGAATAAACATACAGTAACTGTTTTGTTCAATATAATCTTGCGTATATGAAGCTTTACATTGTAGTAATCGATAGTACCCCCTTGAAGTAACCTCAATGTTTCGAGACTGTCAAAGCAATTGCGTGTTAGATACCCTTTTGTTACTACCTCACCATTCTTACAGTATTCACACAATAGTTTTCCTGATGTGTTTACTTCAGCAACTCTCATATAAAACCCTTCTCCTAAGTCTTTTATTGCACCTGTATATAAAATATTGTTACTGAAGCTGTTGTTTTCTACTACTCGCTCAGAAAAAGTTCCTTCTATATTGTTTGAAAATTGTAGTCTGTAGCGTGTACCTACTTTCTCAATTACTTTTGCAGTTACTCCATTTCCAATACTGAATGTATCACCTGTTTTATATTTGTTCTTTATCATTTGTATGAATACCCCCTAATTATCTAGTGTTTCCAACTATTTAAATCTTGAAGAGTCGAATATATGTCCTCGTTACATATGCCAGCGTCTTTCATAGCATACCCTATATCCTTTAATATTGCAGTTTGTGTATATTCCGGTATCTTTGGTACTCTTACTAACTCCTCGCTACTATAACGTAATGCTATGCTTGATACTTTTTAAACTTGTCATAAGACATATACTTGTAATAGTCAGCCTTTAGATTATAATCAGTTTTACCCTCTATTTTTACACATACATCTCCATTAGAAAGAAATTCTGTTACGCTTAATTTAAATCTCTTTATAGTACGTGTCGGGTATAACTTTCTATCAAGTCTCTCGATATATTCTTCGGTCAACTGCTCTTTCAGATTATTCTTACTTAGTTTAAAGTATATACCACTTGTACTAAATTCTAGTACATCATTTACACAAGAATCACATCTTACTTTGAATCTACCAACATTAAATGTATTACCTACTATGCAGTCAAAAAAGTTAGTCAATACATTCTTCAACGTAAGTTTAAAGTCTTTGCTCATAAATAACATCTTACTATTAGTATATACTAATGAGAAGTAGGTATAATACTCTACAAAAAATTGAGCACCAAGTAAATATTTGCTCTTTTGACACAAATACTCACATCTTCTTTCATTGTAAATATCGTTCTTAGCGTCAGTAATATCTTGTATGCAGTACTCATCATTACTTTTTATTACATTACAATCGTTTAAAAAGTGTGATATGTCATCACACTTCTTGATAATAAAATTGTTATCTATAGTGCCGATTATTTTCTGTACTGCACCACATGAGTATGTTAATAAATAGCAATTCTCAAACTTCATTATTCTGTTACCAAACTCATTAACTAAGTTACAGTTTAACAAAATTACTTACCTCTCTATCTATAAACCAATCTTCCAGTAATCTATGTTTGGTACATGATAATCATGTACTGCCAATATAGAGCCTGAAGAAGTTTTGATATAAACTACATTATCTATAGGATTCTTAGCAATTATTTCAAAGCATTTTCCACAAGTCTCTATTTTCTCTCCTACACTACACGAATATACAGCCTCAGTACAGAATAACGGTTTCTTATTATTATCCATACGTTTTGGGATGTACTCTTCCCAAACGTCCTTTGAGCCGTACCCCTTGATTTGATGTATCTACTGTCTGCATCTATATTTGAAATTGCTTTCCCTATAAGTAAAGCATCATCTTTGTAACAATACCCATCCATAGTCCAAGTGTAACCTTTGTTATTCCCAAGTAACTGATAAATATTTTCCTTTGTCAAGCCAGTTTTTAAATCTTGTACATTAGTTATATGAGTATTGCTAAGGTTTACATAAGTACTTAGTCTAGTTTCTATACACCTTACTAAGACTACCAAATCTCCGCCCTTAAAGTCTATTGATAAAATACACATAGCTATACCATTCCACTTAAAAAACTCGCCTCCGTGTAAATTAACTGGAATGCAACTCTTAAATCCTGCTGTTTTCATCATGCCTCTTGCAATAATCTTATTATTTACAGTGTATTCAACAATACACTCAGACTTGGTTTTGTCAATAGTACCACTTACTACATGCAACTTATACCCATTACCAAAGTCTCTTACTGCACCATCTAATCTTACATAGTCTGGTACGGCATTTAACCTCGATACTTTGACAGTATTTCCATTACTTAAACTAACTTCGATTAGTTTACCCCCTAACTCTTTGTATGTTCCAGTAATACCATACCCAAAATCTGCGTGCCTTTCATCGATTTTCTTAATTGGTACACTTAATAACTTACGTCTTAGTATTATACACTCCTTTAATGTCAATTAGCAAACCTCCTAAGATAATTATCTAATTCGTATTTAGATACCTCAAATAACTTTTCATAGTAGCCTTGAATAGTTCTAAGTATAACTTTAGTATCATCATCGTATGAGTACGCAATAACACGTACTAGGACACCATTATAATAAAACTCAGAACCAAGTAAGTCCTTCTTAGTACTTAACATTTTAAGTTTCATAATTTCTTGAATATATTGACTTGTAGTAAGCCACCCAGAACTTCCAAACTTCGAGTCTCTGTTAAGTTTATAATCCTCTACTACCCCCTTGATTGCTTTGGTAGTTAAAGGATACTCCATTGTGCCACACATAATCTTACCATTTTTTGTTACATAGGTATCATTATTGTTACCTATCAGTTCATCGATTGTATCCTTATCGATTACAATACCATCTTCACCAACTGATACTACACTTCTAGTTCCAAATTCATCGAACTCTAAAGTAACACGAATCTTAGATGTCAATGAAATACTCTCTACAGTAAAATTTACTCCGTAAAAAGGTACAACAGAACCTTTCTCTAGATTGAAGTTACCACATTTTTCAAACTCATGCCTCATTAAAGTACCATTGGCAATTTCAATACCATCTTTGCAATACTGACATACTAGTGTAACGCCACATTTAACCTTCTGTACCTTTAAAGTGTATCCATTACCTAAATCTTTAACAGCACCTGTGTATTTTGCCTCTACTTTAAACGTTCCATTATTGACTGACTGAGAGGTAAACATATCTCTAATACCATTAGAAAAACTCAACATATATTTGTTGTCAATCATATCTAATACCTTAGCAGTAATTCCATAGCCAACTTCAATAATATCTCCATTTTGATACTTACGTTTTCTTTTATGTTCTTTTATAGTTAATACCTTCTTTCATTTATACTATTAGTAAAATTTCATTGTAAATCGATACACCTGTTAAGACTCACTCCATACCCCCTATACTAAGAAAATTGTTTAAAAGTAGTAAATTTTTATAGAACCTGATACCCAGTTATAATGATATCTGTATGTTATACTAGATATTGCAGTTTTTATATTCTTTACTACTTTTACAATGTTCTTATATAGAAAATACCAAATAACTAAGTATTTTTCAAAAACAGAAAAATTTGATAAAATACTTGATTTACTGATTTTGCAGTCTTTTCTCCTGTTCCTTTCTCCAGTACCGTCTGTCCCTGTATACCCTTACTGCCTCGAAGATAATCCACGGAATAATAGCAACAAGAAACATCAACTTAATAGAAAAGTAAACAGACCATATAGTCATTGTCAAACTTAATAAAATACCAAATAATACCTCTAATGTGTCCTTATTAAACATAATCATTTCTCCTCCCAAAGTTCATCTATTTCTTTCAATAAATCAGAGCTTAGATAGATTGCTACCCTATTTCTCCATAGTTTATACCTTTCCGCTACAGAAAGTTTTGGTTTATCAGTTACTACTAAGTCTTTAATGATACTTTTCTTTGCCTCACTTACCATTACAGTATTGTAGCCTAATTTATTGTACTCATTAAATTCATCAGTAGTATCTACTGGAAAAGCATCTTCTCCGTATTCCTGTTTGAAATCTTCGTACACCTTCTCACCTACAGACTTACACTTATTGTCATCATACTCTAAGTACATAGATACAAACTGTAGGTCTGGACAATCAAAATGTTTTGCTATAAAGTTTGCGTCTGCTATGTTTGAGATAAACCTTGCGATAGTAAACTTTAAGTCGAATGTATCTACTAAGCCTCTATCCCTGTCTAACTTGACTACGTCTGGAGTTAAATCATACCCCCATTTTATAATGTCTTTATGACAAACGAACAAACCATTTACGTAAATGTTGCCACTATATTTAGCATCTAACAACAATGTACCATCCTCTGATGAAAAACACTCACCTAAGTCATCCTGCAAATCTAATGTACGTTCTTTAATTTGTTCATACATTTCTGGTGTAATGCCAGTCAACTCAAATACTAAATCATAGTCTTTTTTGAATAGTTTCTTTTCAATATCGAATACTACAATATCCGTACCGTAACGTCTTGACTTTACTACCTTTGAAGTCCATACTTCCTTAGCCTCGTTGTTATAAATCTTTACAGTTACACCATTTCTCATTAGTACAACTGTTGCTACTTTATAACCCTCACCGAATTGACCGATAGTATCTTTGGTTTCACGTTTTGTTGATACCCCCATTAAGAGCGTCTTTGTATCTAAACACGAAAGTTTGTTACCGATTGTTAGTACGCTATTTTCATAGTTGAAGTACATTTTGTTATCTGGGTTCTTAGTTTCTTCGTCTTTAGCGTTTTGAAAGAACTCACGAACCGCATCCGCTACAGACCAGTTGCTACAGTAACCTAAAGACATTCCTAACTCAAACCTACTCATTTCTTTCTCCTCCGTATTTTTTGCTTTATACCTATATTATACCATAAAACGACAAAAAAGTCAAGTGTTCTTTATAAGTTTTTCAGACACTTGACTCTTTATTTAACCCCAATAAATTACTTCTCGTTCCATAAGTTTACGATTACGACAGTTTCTTTGTAAACCCCATAATGCTTTAATCATCTCACCAGTTAATTCTCCGTCAGCATAATACTTATCTTTTGAAACATGTAACTTGATTCTACAAGTAACGTCATTCATCATGTCATGCTCAACTGCGAAAATATACTGACCTATCACTAGGATGTTGTAAAACTCTACCACTAAATATCTACCCCCTTGAGACGTAATCATTCTAATTTGTACTCTTTCTCCATGAAACTGTCAATATTTACCCAGTTTGGGTGTTATCTCAACATCATTACCTTCTTGTATAACTCATTTGTATACATATCGTTACAAATATAGTCATTCTTTGTACCTTGACCAACTGCAAAGTTATCTATTTCTAGTAATTCTAGCAAGACACGTAATGTATCCGCTATATAATACGTGCCTTTATGCTCTGGTACACAATCACAAGTTTCAATACTATAGTCTCCGAATATATATATAACCGTCTGTTTCACGAAAGCGTAAATTATCCCAGTTTAAGGCTGATGTACGCCAGTCTCCGCATGTCTCTTATGAACATATGGTCGATTTAAAGCAAATATCTCGGAAATATATTTCATGGTCTTACCCTATTATGGTTTACCTGTTAAGTTTAATATCTCATCTGGTACACGCGTAGATTCATCTACTGCGTCATAAATATTTTCAATCTTCATTGTTCTCAGTACATCCTTGACAGTTACACCGTAAAGAGTGGCGAAAAATTCAATCTTGACTTCTGGTCTGTCGATACCCCCACCGAATTGTCTGAACTTCCAGTAAGCACGTTTTGACAATATTTCCTTTGGCTCTTGCTCTATTTTCTTACACAGTTGTTTATACCCTGCAGCGTGACTAACCGCAATAACATCTTCTTTAGTGAAACAGTTGTTCTCTATTAAATCCTTTTCCGTTACATCTGGTTTTTCTGACTTATTACCACGTTTTACTTTCTTACCAACTTCATAGACCGCTGGGCGGTTGATGTTGTCAACAAAGTCAAATACAATCTTAGGTGTATCATCTACATCTACAGTAGAAATACATCTTCCAAGCTGTTGTAAGAAAATGATACTGCTGTCTGTTGTTCTGTACATGATAACTCCGCTAATATTGTCTACGTGATACCCCATATTTAGCATATCAATACTGAATATAAGGTCAATCGTGTTTTTCTTTTGTTCTAATTTATCTAACTTTGAAATATTTTTTGCATACTTTGCATCACTTGTAATGATTAGTGTGCGAATTTCGTGGTCTGGATATGCGTTTTGGAAGTCCTTTAGTACTGTTTCACTCTGTTCTTTCAATTTAGCCTTTGTTGAGAAGAAACAGATAAACTTCATGTAATCAGTGCTATCCAAGTACTTATCACAGGTTTCTCTGATACATTTATCACGATTATAAATATTGTAAAGTGTCTCAGTGCTACGCTTTACTAAGTCTTGCTTTAGTTCATCATCTACTGCAACTTGTAACTTTTTACAACCATTCTCGATACATTCAATCGCATCTTTGATGTAACCATATGACATATAGCAATAGTAAGGCTTTCTCACAAACCCGTCCATGATTGCATCATGTAGGGTGTAATCGAACGTCTTGATACCCCCATATACTTCTGTCAGCACATTACAGTCATCTGTACGCTGTGGTGTTGCGGTGAGTCCTACAAAGTGACATGTATCTCTATACAATAACATCATTCTCTCTAAGGCTTTGTTTGTCTTTTCAGCACCCAGTCTGTGACACTCATCACATACTACCAAGTCATACCCAGTCAACTGATGTACGTCTGCACAGCAAAATGCTAAGTATGACATATAGTCAACATTATTCAGTTCGTTGTCATACTTATCTCTGACAACGTCAGCAATGATATTTGTAGGATAAAGGAATAATACCTTATTGTATACAGTCATCAGCCGTGTCATCATATAGGTCTTTCCGAAACCAGTCGGGCGAACCACCATACATCTACCATATGTCAATAATTTATCTTGTAACTCATCGAAAGTTGCGTCTCTAACATCTTGAATTGTTTTCATCTATAGTACCTCCTAACCTTATATTACTAATATAGCACATAACCCTATAAAAGTCAAGCTATCTTTAATAGAAATTTAAGGTTTTACTAATGTTTTCGTATACCATCTAGTTTACTTTTTCATATTGATGTGTTTCATAATTGTATCTTACAGACTTAACTGGTATACCCCCTAGTTTGTATGTGTTACCATACCAGCTAGTATCCTCTCTGTATAGAAAGTTGCCTTTTCTTACACGTTTTAATTCTGCATCAAATACTATACCATCTTCATATACACATCTGCAATATTTTATTTTACAATGTCTGTAAATACATATTATTCTTGCCCTCATACCCAACATATTGGTTAATACTGCACCTACAGAATCTTGCGTAAATTCATCACATGCGTATACCTCTGATAGTTCTCTACCCTGTATATGCTTTATCAAGCAGTTACGTTCAGTTCCATTTTGATACCTTACTACGCATACACTGTCTGAGAGTATTTTTACTACCTTAACAACCGTTCCGTCTATCTTTTGATATTTAGTTCCTACCTTCAGCGCAGGTACTACTACACCTACATCATCCCTACACCTAACTCTACCACGTACAAAGTTCTTTCTGTCGCACTCACGTTCTACACCATTCTCAAAACGAACCCTTATCCTGTCTCTAGTTAAGTACTCGATTGCAGTTGCCGTATGACCGTTATTCTGTTTTATACTTCTTCCTATTAGTTTATTCATCTTGTAACAGCCTCCTTGCTATAACTCTACATCAACATAAGAACCGTTTCGTAATACTGTTGCGTAGCATCTATGTGTAACTTGGTTTGCATAAATGTTTCTTGCACGTTCTCCAGTACTTCTTATATAATATTTACCCCCATAACTCTTAATACCTGGGTGGCAGACTTTACCCTTTCTAAAAGCATTCATAGTTCTGTAATCGGTTACATTTCCATCTTCAAACATGATTCGTTCCATATCCGTTGCTGAAATATATTCAATACAACTTGCCTTTAGTCCGAGATTCATTGTCCTTACTTCTCCGATATGGTATCTTGGTGGATTCTGGCGTGGCTTTCTTTTTGGTTTTTCAGTACCCCCTTTGTTCGCTTTTACAAGGCTTTTCTTGTCCTTAGTTAAAATAATATCTTCTTTAGTGATACCGTATTTCTCAGCTACAGAATCTAGTGTGTCCGTACCACTATGTTCTTGAAAATACTTGTATGCGTGTTTGCATAATACTGTTCTTGGCTCTAACTCTATTTTCTTGAGTAATAATTTGTAGTCTGCAATGTTACCCACAGCTACAATATCCTGTCTTGTTAAAATATTGATACCTTCTAACTCTTTTTCTTCAATATCAGTTCTAGTGTCCTCACCGTAGCATGAATTTCTTGATAAGTTATCTACTAAGTCAAATATGATTTTAGGTTCAGAAGATACATCTTTCGTACTTGTACATCTTCCAAATTGCTGAAGATAAATGATACTGCTGTCTGTGGCACGATTCATACCAACTCCAGTAATATCGTCAACATGATATCCCATGTTTAACATATCGATACTGAAAATTAAGTCGATAGTTTTTGACGTTCTTTTGAACTCATTTAGTTTTTGTAAGTTCTTTTGGTTATCATAGTCACTCATAACAACAAGTGTTCTTATTTCATGTGTTGGGTAGGCTTTCTGAAAATTCTCTACTACAGTGTCTTTCTGTAGGTTAAGTGACTTCATTGTTGGGAAAAACCAGATAAACTTCATATAATCTGTGCTGTCTAAATACTTGTCACATGTGTTTCTGATTACCTTATCTACGTTGTAAATACTACACATTTCAGTAAGTTTCTTTCTTGCTAAGTTCTTCTTAACCTCACTATTTATATATGCATCAATAGCAGTCATACCCTTGTTGATACTATCCTCGATTTCTTTCGTTACACCATATGACATAAAACAATAGTATGGTTTTACGATATTTCCATCTTGGATTGCTTGGTGTAAGGTGTATGGAAACACCTGAATACCCCCAAACATATCTTCTAGGATATCTAACATATCAGTGCGCTGTGGTGTGGCTGTTAAACCTATTAGTTTTGTCCTCTTGTGTGTTTCTAAGTACTCCTTTAAGGCTACCCTAGTACTTGTAGCACCCACCCTGTGACACTCATCACAAATTATTAAGTCATAGTCATCTAACATACCTGCTTTGCTACTAACCAAACCTTGATAGGAAAGATAGTCAATATTCTTAGCATCTTTGTTTCGTTCAAAAACAGCATCAGCGATTACGTTTGTTGGATATAAAAACAATACCTTCTCATACTGTTTAATTAGTCTTGATACCATAAATGTCTTACCAAACCCAGTAGGTCTTACTACCATACATCTTCCGTTTGTAAGAAGTTTCATCTCTAAGTCTCTAAATGTTTCTTCTCTAATCTCTTGTATTGTTCCCATAATTCTTTCTCCTTAACCCTCTAATTACTTATATTATACCATAAAACGACAAAAAAGTCAATAGTTCTCGACAAGAAATTTAAGGTTTTGGTAAAAATAAAAAAAAAGATACAGACTAATTGCTGTATCTTTACATCTTAAACTAATAAGTCCACCTAATTGATGTATCTCTCTCCTATTTCTATTAAAACTTTATTTAAAGTTATTCTCTCTACTCTGTAATACTTGTTATCATATTTTACTGAATCACGCAAGTGTTCCATTCTTGTCTTATCACTATCAGATATAGCGTTTGATAGGTATCTCGTAGTGTATCTATTATCCTTGTAGTACGTACTTTTCCAGTAACTGTTTAAGTAATTACCAGAATCAGTGTTTAATACTGTATACTCCCCTATCATTCCAAACAGTTTGCCTATGGATATGTAGTCTCGTGACTGGCTGTTTATGTACCTCAGTAACGTATCTCTTAAGTAAGCTATATACTTCCTGTTATATTCTAACTCCTTGCATAGCTTTTCGATACCCCCATTGAAGTGAATGTGCGTCAGCACATCATACATGTTATCTGCGTCACATACCATACTACCCACTGGATATAATACAGTCTCTTTCCCATTAAAGGTTTCTTCAAAGTTAGCCGCTATATAACAGAAATCATTATAATCATACACTATTGTATCAGTATAATCTTGCATGAGGTGAATTTTACCCTTAGTTCCATACTCACTGTATTGTACTATATTTAGTACATCTTTAGCAGTTCCTGTGCCTTTATCAAATACCCATATAATTTTATATCCTGCCTTAGTATAAAAAATATTTCTTCGTCTAACTTCAGTACTTGAAATTTGGCTATGCTGAAACTCTATTACTAATTTCAAATTTCTCAGTAAAACATCTGCTCTGTGTGTTTCACCGTTATTCTTTACTACTACTTCACGACATTGCTTAGGAAATCTTCGTTGCCAGTCTAAGTGCCACTTAGTCATTGGTTCATAAAAATCATCACAGTCTGTTAAACTTTTATGTGAGAAATGATGAACCTTAATATCTCCCTGTTTTAATACTAACTCAGCACCACAGCAGGGGCAATAATACATCTTACCCTTCTTTGCTTCGTCAACTTCAACCAGATTTCCTTTCTCATCTTTTGCTATGAACATTTACTCTAACACCACCAATCTCCTCTTAACCTGTGTACCTCTACCAGACTGTACTACTGCTCTATATCTCTTAATACTTTCATCGAAGTACATAGCTAACACCTTCGTTCTTATGCCACCGGACAAATACACTCCGTTGCCATTTACACTCTTTAAACCTTTATAAAGTATAGTTATTCTGTTATCTTTATTCGAGATCTTAAAATTTTCTATTTCGTAGCTGTAACCGTCTAAGTATGTTATCTTGTAGTTGCTTACACCCTTATGCTCTACATTTATTTTTAACCCAAAGTAATCCGTAACATTTTCTAAACAATTATGCCCTAGACTTAGCTCAGATACATATCCCTCAATATATTTACCACATATCGAACATATCCCTTTTATGTAAATATCACTCTCTTCAAGTATGTAGCTGTCGATTATTATATTCTTAAATAACAATTTATCATATCTTTTGATATACTTAAAACCTTTTGGTGAGGTTATACTTGCAGAATCCGTTCTACGCCTTCTCTCTTTATAACTATTGTTCCATAGTATTTCTATATAATCTTTATCAACTGAGTTTATACTAAATGTCAGCCCACAAACAGTTTTCCTGTCCTTGTTCTTTTCTATGAGCTTACACTTCCATGTGTCTGTCCTACCATTAGTTATACTTCCCTGTCTAAACCCCGAAGATGATACATTTTTTCTAATCTCACCATCATCAAACTTCACATCAATTTTTCTACCACTATGTACAGCTATCACCTCAGCAAATCTTCCATTATTTTGCTCAACTCTTTCTCCAACTTTTACATGAGTAGGCTTCTTATTTAATGTTAGTACCCCCTTTCTAAAACTATGCCTTCCTGCATTAACAATAGTGCCATCTTCAAGCTCTACCTTAAAATATTCATTATCAACCTTCTCTTTTATGACAGCATACATACCTAAATGCTTTTGATAAATTCTTGTAATACCATCAATTTCTTCTTTAATAGTATCTTCAGTTAATACTGGTTCAGTTTTTACTGATTTGTTATTTTTAAACCTACTATACCTCATTATTTTCTCTGTATTATTATTAAAACTTACTAGGATATTACGCAAATCTTCTACATCCTCGATAGTTCCTACTAAACCATCTTGAAATGTTCTCTGTTCTCCTATAAGTACATGCTTTATGTTATTTATTCTTAATTTACATGGTGGAAAATTTGTTATACAAGAGACTTTTACATACTTACCTCCTATACCTAAAGTGATGTCTGGGCTACCAATTTTAAAATCTGTAACTACCCCCTTGATTACATTATTAAGAATATACTCATCCCCAATACTTATTTCATACTCCTTATTATCTTCCCTTTCAGAAGTTGCCCACCCATTATGAAATGCGTAGATTGTTGTAAATTTTAACACTCTACCATTATCAAATTTTATCTCAATACTTCTATCCATATTCTTCTTAGATAGTATGCCATACTCACCATTCTTAAATTGTTTCCTATCTCCAACTCTATAGGAACAACCTATATACTTCGTACCTATATTATAATAGCTTTTCGTTTTACATCTCTTTTCTACCACTACAACATCATAAAACACTTTATTATTCTTTAAGTCTAATAAATCATAACCATAACTACAACCAGTCTTTAAAACCTTATAGTTTTTATCCGGAGTATGTAGTATATCTCCAATTTTTATATCCATAATAAAACCTCCTAACCTTTTAATAAGTCTATTATACTACAAACTTACTAAAAAGTCAAGAGTTCTTACGTACTTTCTACGCTACTACTTGTTTTGTCTCTAAGTAGTAATAAGTCTTACCAAACCACCACAGCATGACTGCATTTCATATAATATATGCCTGCGCTATTAGAATCGATACCCCCTATTGCTATGTTAGTACCTTTATGTACCTTTTATTGTTCAACTCTACCAAACAAACATATTTCTTCTTAACCTCGTCAAAATACATGTCTAAAACTTTCTCACCAGTTCCGTTTATAAATACAGACTTTCCACTTCTAGCATATAGTTCCTTATGTACCAATATTCTAAAATTCCTGTTATGACTTAAATCTAATACATTTTTCGTATTATCTCTGTACTTAACTTCGTATACATATGGTTTTGTTTGTCTTACATCAATGTCTAAGCCAAAATAATCTGTACTAACATTCTCATAACAATTGTGTCCTAACCCATTCTCATCTGCTACTACTTTTACCTTCTTTCCGCATGTATTACATGTACCATAAGCATAAAAGCATTCTTTAACACTATCAGCTTCAATCTTATCTACTGTTATATTCTTGTAGTTTATATACCTTGGATTCGGTCTAAATAATAAAGGCATTTTAATACGACTACGTGTGCAACCACCTCTTACCTCTAAGTAAAAATCATTCCATCTTATAAGTATATTTTTTCTATCCCTCTCTAAAACCTCATAGTAAAGATTTCCTATAGTATAAACTTTATCTCTATACTTTTCTATGTCCTTCATAGCCTTATTACTCTTAGGTAAGTTACCACGTCTTACCCTTTTTAACTGGTAATTGTGTAAAATAACTCCGTTTGACAATTCGATATCACCATTTTCTTTATTATCTTCGTTTATACTTATTACTGTAGCATACAAACCATTTGCCTGCTTATGACACTCACCTATCTGTATTGGTCTTACTTTCTTAGGATTTTTTGTAGCCTTTCCTTCTAGAAATGAACGTCTCTGAGCTTTTACAATAGTACCGTCATCAAATTTAATTAAAAACACATCTTTGTACTTACCAGTACCTTTTATTGCTGTAGCATACATCTGTTCCTTTTCCTGCCAAACTCTTGCATTTTTATAATTCGGTCGCTCATACATTAAATTCTCAGTTGTCAAAAACTGATTATAGGTCATATGTCTTACTAACCCATTGCTAAATGTAACAGTAACATCCTTTATACCTGATACATCCGTTATCTCTGCTACTACCCCCTCGGATGTATCTCTCTTTTCACCTACCAATAGTTTAGATAGTGCAGACTTAGTTAGTATCCAAATGTCTCTAGCACCTAATGTATGTATCGGAAAATCAATTTCAACTCTATTCTCTACTAGAATTGTTATGTACCTGTAGTTTATCTTTGTTACAACGCCAGTCATACCTCCTGACAGTTTTACTACCTCACCAATTTCTATGTCGTACTCTTTACCATCAACTCGTTCCGAGGTTGCGTACCCACTTGTGTAGGCGTAGGTTGATACGAACTTAAGTACCTTACCGTTTTCAAATTTTAATACAATACCCCCAGTTTCTTCCTTACGCACAATACTACATTTCTCGCCATTACCCATAACCTTAGTATCACCAGATTTAATCTGATATCGTAATTCACTTCTACTTAACCCATTAAGACCATCTTCAATAAATTTAGTCTCAACGTCATAAATCAACTTACCCTTAATTTCTATATTGTAGCCAAAAGAACTACCCTCTGATACTATTTTATATTTATAATTATTAGAACGTTTACTTCTTAACACATCTCCAACTCTTATAGACATAATAAAAACTCCTAACCATTTACTAAGTCTATTATAACATAAACTTACTAAAAAGTCAAGAGTTCTTACATACTTTATTAAGCTAATCCTATCATACTACTTTCTCTGGCATACATACCATAATCAATAAGTTCATAACAAACATTATAACTTATTTGTGGTTTGTAATTTCCTTTTATAACAGAATACATCTTTGAAACACTACTATCTGAAATCAGATACTTTGGCAGTTCTTTGCACTCTTTATGGTACTCAGTTTTATACTTCTTAGCTACTTTTCCAAGTAACCATGTATAGTACCTCTCCCAACTTAAAAACTTTACAGAATCTGCATGATTAAAAGTTTCGTTTAGGTATTTATCTGGAACTTTAAATATACCACTCTTTAACACTAAATACTCAAATGACTCTGGTATAAACAATCTTACTACTCTTCCCTCATACTGGTTCTTTACTAGGTCTATACACTTTTCTATGTGACTTCCAAAAGCTGAACCATCTGCAATTATAAATATATTATTTTTACCAGATGATAGCAAGTTTAGTGCTATCTTACTTAAATTACTATTGCCTTTAGCAGATATAACTTCTCCGTTACATGTATCTCTATAAAACTTAAAGCCTGCCTTTTCATCCTCTGTAATAATATATGAAGCATTTACAGAAAAGTCATCCTCCCATTCATAGCAATTCCTTGCTTGATAAAACGTCTTATTACCTATACTATTTTTATAGTCCATGTAATACACATCTGAACAACTATAAGGAATACCCCCAAACTTATATCTTGTTATTAACACAAAATATCCTTCCCTTTTCTCCGTTAAATCGACTATGTTATAGTTATAGTACAACTCCCTACATACAGCCTCATCTAAAATATAGATAGCCTTATCGTTTCTATCCAAATACAATTGAAAAACATCCGTATCTTGAACTGTGATAATAGGTAAATCACAGATTACTTTTATACCACTGTTATAAAACTTTGACTTCTGTATTAAACCTGATAATCTTGTCTTGCCAGTTCCTGAGTCTCCACGAAGTATAGTGTATTTTCGTTTAATCTCTAACTTAAATTCAACTTTGTTTGTTTTCACTTGTATCTCATATTTACCAACCAACTCAATACCCCCTATACTTCATCGTATATTTTGTTTACAAATACTTGTGTAAACTCCTCAATGTTATTTACCAAGTCTCCAGTATTTAAAATTAAAATAGGTTCATTAAAAGCAACCTCAGACCTGTAAGGGTTATAGTATCTTGTAGTCTTTACTGTTAAATCTTTTTTATTTGCTATCTCAGCAACAAATTTGTTACAATTATTTCCACACCATAGTAAGTCACATATAACATCTTGCTCACAGAACATCATTATCAGTAAGTTTTTAGCACCTGAACTTAACTCTTTTGGTGATATAAGTTCACCATTCGGTAACTCCAATGTTGCATAGTTGTGTATTTTGTACACATTAGAGCATTCTGTTACTACTCTTCTACCAAAATCAGTATCTATACAGTTTGCATTCATTTCTTCAGAAAAAAAGAAATCTGGGTCTGCTACTTCATTATCAAACTGTTTTAAACCATACCAAATCTTTAACATTAAATCACAACCTTTCTACTTTTCTTCAAACCATTCCTTTAACCCACTCGGACATAAACTGTAAAACTTATCTCGGTACATATTAACATTTGTATTCATATTAAATGAATCTGCATAGGTAAAACCTTGTGGCATATCGTGATATGCAATCTTACCTATATCTCCTCTGGTACATAACTTCTCTACTTCTTGAAGCGGTGTCTGGAAATGATAGGAACTACCTGTAATGTCAAAGCAAGTTACTGTATCAGAATCAAATACCAAAAGGTTTTTGTGTACCCAGTTATCTAACTGCTTACTCCTATGGTATGAATAACATCTGATACTATTAAACTTAGTACCACCTTCTATTGTATCTGCTATGATTACTAAATTCAACTTACGATTGTATACTACTAATCGAAACTCACGTGAACTGTTATATTTGAATGGCATCTCAAAAGCAATATTATACCCCCTTATGGTCAATAGCTTCTTTAAATCCTTGTATGTCATACCATTATAATAATCGTAATATACTGGTTCTACCTTAGCAAGAATACTGTATTCTCGTTCCTTAGTTTCTATCAGCCTGTAAAAGCCAGTTTTAGTACAGTTTGTTCCTATAATTACCTTTCCTGCTTTTGTGTAAGATACATAGCTGTCTTTACCGTCTTTTAGCTTTTTACCCATTCTGAATAAGTAAATTTCGCTAGTCATATGTTTTCTCCTTTTAAATTATTCAATAAATATATCGTACTATATTCTTAGTAGGAAGTCAATGGTTCTCAAATACTATCTTATACACTTACCAGTAATATGATTCATAACCATGATAATTGACTTAGGTACTAAAAATGTAAGAACGACCCTAATCTAACTCGTAAAGCATACACTTACCAGACGTACCTTTCACAGTTAATACATACTTACCTCTTCTCCTATCAAACTCCATTGCAATAACGTGCATATCATTGTAAGTAACTTTCTTTGACCTTCTGTTTACAGATAAACCTGGGTGTACATATTTATACGTCTTTGGATTTTTACCATAATCTTTCTTCTTAAGAGTTAATATTGCACCATCCTCATATTTCACCTTGAACTGACCTGACGATACCTTTACACATTTAGTTGGTACTCCTAATAAATCCCCACCTAAAGTACAATTACATAATGTAGCTGGGTGTAACTGATGTGTCTTTACCTGCATTGGCTCACCACAAATAGAACACTTTCCAGTAACTAGAAATACTCCGCTATTTATATCGTATCTGAAGTCCAGTACATCAACATCTCTATAACGTAATTTGTAAGTACCCCCTAAGTTTAACAGCTGGAAGCACTTTGGAACTCTCAGTGATGTTAAAGTTGAACTCGCTACTATCTCGTTATACCCAACGTTCCATTGTATCCAGTTTAAGTCATCACTAATTTTCTTGACTATCTTATATGCAAAACCGAATAAACCAACTACCTGCTCTGATGGAATAGCACTATATTCTATAGGGTATAAACCGTGACTTGGGAAGAACGGATAGCCTTGTATCAATGAAATTGATGGTACTTTCTTAAACATACCCCCTTGTGTTTTTATGTCGCAAAATGAATAATCGTCATATACATATGTTACAACACAATCTTGACCATTTAACAGACGTATTGGTGTACCTGCCTCTAATACTCCATACTGACTTTCTACAATGTAGTTAGGTACACCTTTGTACACCTTACCATTTTCTAGTATTAAATCAGACCGTACATTACTATATCCTCCTGTAGTTGCTACCTTTCCGTTATATAATACTACTTTGTTTCCCATAAGTTTGTCTCCTTTTCTATTTATTATAAGATTAGTATAAGTAACTTTGTCTAATCTATGTTACTACTCTATTGTATAGTTGCTGCCTGTGATGAATACAAGAAGTCTGTGTCTATTTATTATTCACTCTGGTTTTTAGGGATACTAAGATTGGTTCTAAGCTACGTTCTAACTCTGGTTCATATACTGTACGTTCTTGAGTTGAAAATGTAGTACTTAACAACAATAAACCATCATCAGTGACTTCATATAATGCAACCTTGTTCATGTTCGCTAGGTTTGTTACACGTATCGTTATCATATCCTCTGATATCTGAGGTGTATACCAAAAAACATCCCCTTCCATTGTATTTAATCTTTCGCTTTCCATAGTTTAATCTCCTTTACATCATCTAATAAGTGTTTGTCTACGCCCAGTTCTTCCAGAATATCAATGAAATCAGTGCATTCTTCTTCAATTAAGATATTTTCATACTCAGTGTTTGTAATAAGTACACCGTTATTATAGCTTATGATACTCTTAATTCCGACAGTTGAACTCGGTACTAAAAACATTAGGTTAAAGTCTATCTCTCTTACTGACAATACCCAGTATTTTCTTCTGCCTTCCTCTATTACCCTTAAATAACCTATCATAGTGTTACCCCCTTGTTTGTACTGATATTATACCACATTCTTATGTAAAAGTCAATACTTCTCGTAATGAAATTACTGGAATACCCCCTTTATTGTGCAAATAAAAAGAGACACATCAGACTGTCGCCTAATGCATCTCTAATGCTGTATGTGTTCTGTCAAATATGACTGACTGCGGATAACGAGACTTGAACTCGTATGGTATTTCTACCGAGGGATTTTAAGTCCCTTGTGTCTGCCTATTCCACCATATCCGCTTAATGTACCCTGTAGGACTCGAACCTACGACTTCTCGGTTATGAGCCGAGCGTTCTAACCAACTGAACTAAGGGAACAAACCATGTTTTACTTTTTAAAATAAATACCCCCAAACCTGACTTTCCATAATTCTATTACCTTATACTGTATTCCAAGACCATACACAGCATTTACTAATCTTACTAACTCTGATTTCTTATACCTTCCTTTATTATGTTCCATTTCAATATAACCATTACTCAGTATCAAAAATTTTGTACTGTTTGAAGTCATAGAACCTTTAGATACATGAAAGTGAACTGGTTCATTATTTTCATTAGACCAAAAATAAATCTTAAACCCGTAAACTTCATATACTGTCGGCATAGAACTCCTCCTTTATTAAATATAAAGCAGTCTTATGAACCCATTTGTATGTCTCATACATAGGCTTCTCACAATCTAAGTTTGTTTCCTTTACGTTTCCATGTAAATCATACAATACGTAAGGGTGGTCTTTCTGTTCTATGAAATCCTCGATTAAAATATCATCCTTTGTAAAAGTCACTCGTAATGAACCCTCTACTAATAAAGGTCTTCGTTTTTTAATGCTAATCATCATTTACCCCCCCATTTGTTTCTCCCAGAGACTGAGACAGCCTCTGGATAACAAAAAAAAAAACCTAAAAATCTAAATTTTGAAAAAGAAAAAAAAATTCTATATTTCTCCAGAGTGGGAAATAACCTCTGGAGCATGGAAAGATGTTACATGAAACCATAATTTATTACGGTTAAAATCGATTATCTCATATAAAAAGCCAATATCTACAGTGAGTCGGAATACTTCACAAAGATATTGGCTTTTAACACACATGACTCCACTTTTATTCATGGTACATAGTATAACCAATAGTATCTTCAGTCACAGTGAGAATAAGTCTGAGCAATAGGTTGTACACTTCCTATGCTTCTTACCCCTGTCTTTGCACTGGGTAGACCGTTCCTACCAACTTTCACGAATCTTTCAGATTTGTTCTATAATATCCTCAGTGCGGACTCTTTCCCGCATCACAATATATACTTAATACTGCCATTTCGCTACTCGCACCTGTCGCTCTCTTATACCCTGCCTTCGCAGGTTCAAGGCAAACCACATATTTTGGAAATTCCTTTGTATAGTCTGTAGTCTTCCAATACCACGCACATCAAAAGGTTATTCTTGCACCGCAAGCGTCTATTCTAGTGGCAAGAGGACAGTACCTTACTATCTTATTTAATTATACTATATACAGTGTAGAATGATACACTACATTATGAGGTATTCACGCACCAACTCACGCTGGTTGGAACACAATGTATTACCAGTATCCCAATAATACATCATGCCTCTAAACTACACTTCTCAGCAGTGCTGATAAACACTTCTTCACTGAGTTAGTCATATATGTATTATAACATAAAACTTGTTATAAGTCAATACCTTTCTTGAAAAAAGTTCATTTATCTTACTGTGCAGGCTGAACTTCTTTCTCTTCTCCATACGGCATAATATCGTCCAAACGTGCCTTAATATCTTCTACATATTCCTGCAGACCAAAATGTTCAATCAAAGACATGTCACACTCATCTTCTCCTGCGTTAATAATTGGATGATACTCCATTGCAGTTTCTGGGAATGTGAAATCCTGCTCCTCTAAGATGTAGTCTTTCAGTTCTTTGAATGAGAACAGCCCATCTTCATCATAATGAATCCATGCGTGATATGGATTGAAGAATACTGGTACTACTCCAGTCGGTGTCTGATATTCTTTACAAGCAAACAAGAATACTGCTGGCTGTCCTTTCGTTGCTTTTGTCTGGAGAAATCTTGTACTCTCCCATTCCATTTTTACTACATTGTTTACTACCTTTGCCATAGCTTTCATTTCCTCCTAATAGAAATTTTTCATATTTGTGTTTTATTGAACAACTGCGTATGTAAACAATGTAACATGACACAGGTGTTTCTTCTTTATAATAGGTACTTTCGGTGCTTTATCAATTGTTTCAAATGCTTTGCATACCCTTTCGTATTCTTCACGATTACCCCCATTATCGGGGTGATGTTTTCTCGCAAGTTTACGATATGCTCGTTTGACTTCATCTTTAGAAGCACCAACTGAGATACCCAGTACAGAATAAGGATTTATCATTTGTGAACCCCTTTTCTATTATGATACTATTATAGCATACATCTCACTATTTGTCAACAGTTTCTCTATACTTTTTTCAAAGTTTTGCAAAGTTTTTTCAGTGTACTCGCCACTTCCATTACGTTCTTTACCCTGATTACATTAGTTGCTTTATAATCTCTGTTGTACGGTCTGTCGATAAGAAAGCACAATGTTTTTGTACCAACATAATTCTTAACAACATCAATGTTATCTTCGACTAATACATCAACATCGATTACTGGTTTTTCATCTGTCGTGTAAATATGAGCCTTTGTAATACCAACTTTCTTGTACTGATGTCTTCTAATATCAATACAATCTTCTGGAACTGCTGTGTAACCTACAACATCTCCTAAAGATAAAAGCTGGTTTACGCCCTCTTTTGCTCCTCTATATAATTTCTGACGTCTGAATGTTTCGTACTCCCCAAACATCCTTAAGACTTCCTCTCTAGGAATACCATAAGTCTCTACCTTAAAGTCGTAGTCGACTACACCAGATGGATTGAACTTTGGATTGCGGATATTTATCGCACCCAACATATCAAACAATACACCATCTCCATCAACTGCAATAAGCATACAATTTTCCTCCATTAAAAATTATGTTTTATATATGTATACTCCCTAATTAAACTCTACTTTTTAGTATCTTCGAGAGTGACTGGTGTAGTAGCGTCTTTTAACGTTCTTCCTATTCCACGCAGTAGATAGCCTACCCCCTTGACTCCTAGTTCTACTGTACCTGCTACTGCCGATACACCTGCCCTCGCAAGCAGACCACCTGTGTACTTAAAGATACCCTTATTACCTCTGTTGTTTGCATAGTCCTTCAAGTTGTTGACTGTCCAACCTCTTACACCACCTAAAGTATTGCCTACTTTTTCATAACACTGTGTATACATAGCATCAAACCTACCATATCTGTGTGCTTCCTCTTCGACATTTTTAATAGCTTCAGCAGTTTTTTCATCCTCAGTATTAAGTGGATAGGTTATGACTTCACCACCTAACTCTAAGTAAGTAAGGTTTTTACACGTATTAAATAGAGACATTGGTTTAAAGTCTCTACCCTTACCTAAGTCACTACCGATATTCTGCATTGCAAAATCAAAATCATCTACAGACAATACGCTAAGACTTGACATTTTTGTAAGATACCCCCAGTCAAAGAGTGGTGCTAAATACCCATTCTTTACATAGTCTGCACTATCAAATGGAAGTCTTGCTAATATTGTGTCACTCAGCAGTGGTGTGTATATCACATCATTTATTACAAGTTGTAAGCTGTTTACGTAAATCTTCTGAATACGATTGAAACCACCAAAATAATTTACTATCTCCTCAGTAATTTTAGTTCTAACTTGGTCAAAGTTTCTAGCTTTGTCATCGTTAGTCACACAATCTTGTAAGTCTAATGTCCACCTTGGTGTTTCCTTAACACGGTTTATTTTTACATCTTTACCACCTACTTCAAGTACATCCTGTTTGTACATTGTGTTACTCTTCCAATGTTTATCTGTACTCTTACTGTTATAAGCATCTTTACGAGCTTTTTGTACATTCTTACTCATGTAAGGCTTCAACTGCTTAAGAATTTCAGTTTCAACTTCATTTAAGAATACCTCATCTGGTACAGTATCATTTACTATCTGCTGTACCGCTTGGTCAACACTTTCAAATTTCTGTTCTGGAGACTTCTTAAAGAAGTCTCTATTCTCTAGCTGCTCTCTTGCAGTATTAAAATTTATAATCTCTGCGTTATTACAAGTACCCCCTACTGGTTTTTGTGGTACAACCTTTGACTCCTGTTCTTTGAATTCAGACTCAGTAGGTTTTGAAACGTCTGGATCTACTGTAGTACCTGTACCAAAAAACTTCTCGTATACCTCTTCCTCACCTTCAAACAGGTCTAATTCCTCATCTTCATACTCATCTAAGTCTTCCTCATCTTCGTATGTTACTACTGACTCAGCATCATCAGCAAAATCTAACTTTTGCATATCTGGTGCTGAGTCTAATGTTTGGTTAGCTACTCTTACAAGGAGAGCTTCTAACTCCTCCATACTCATATTCATCTTCATTAGAAACTACCCCCTTTTAGAATATTGATTATTCTGTCACAAAAACTATCTACAAGCTGTTTTGACAGTACCTTATTACGCTGTTTTGCTTTCTCAGTAATAATTCGTTCGCACATCTGTCGTATTATACTTTCTGGAATTTCGCTACCGTCATCTTCGTCTTCCAAGTCATCTTCTTCGTTGTTTACGTAATACCAACCATCGTTGGTTGCTGTAGTACCCCCAGTTTGTTGGCTTGGATTGAATACTACTTCATCCTCTTCCTTATAAATATTACCCTCGCCACCAACTAGTTCATCTCCATCTCCAAATTCAGCACTTTCTACAAAACTTGGTACTGCATCCTCTGAATCATCATCTACATTTAACATATTAAACTCAGCGAATAATGGTAATCTTTCTTCTAAGTCATCAAATGTTGCAGGGTCTCTGATAGCATCTATAATATCTTTGCTACTAAATAAGCCTCGTGGTGATAAATCAAATAAAAACTCTCTGTAATTGCTGTATCCTAACTTCTGTGCTACAAAGTTTGCAATCGTACCAGAAGAAGCAAGGTCTGATGGTGAAAATTCACCCTTACCATTAGACTGTTTAATCTTAGAAGCGAAGCCTGCGAAGCCAATACCTGGGTTTAGACAGCCATAATGCTTATCTCTGCCGTTCATTGCGTCTTCTTTCATTTCATCTGTAACCAAATGCTTAATACGAACTTTCTCCCATAACCCAGTAGATGCAACGTTCACTCTGTCACGACACTGTGAAACAAAAGCGTAGTCTGGGTCATCTACTAGTTCTCCATTTACACTGATTTTTCTTGGGTTTTTAGGGTCATCTTCATTACTCTTATTTAAAACTAAGTAAGGTTTGAAGTATACCGTGTTATCTGGTGCTGAGGTTCTCAATGACTCCATTGAGCCTGAGCAATACCCCCAATAAGATCTCTGATTTATCCATTTCTTACCACTGCCACCAGTACTTGCCCCCATGTAGTCTGGATTCTCTACGTTTCTACCCATAAACCAATCATGTGGCAACATGTTCAAGATACCACGCATCAATGACTTATTCTTTGTACTGTCATTGTAGTTGAACATACCACTATCTCTCTGCGGATATGTACCTGAGCCGTTTAATGCACCTTTGATACCATCATATTCTATGTTCTGACCGATTACAAAGATATCACTACGTTTCCCTTCTTTATCCTTCAAACCTGCCTGCAATAAACTACTTAAGTGTTTTGCTGTATCTCCATACTTATCCATGAAAGTTGTACAATAAACATCAAGCGGTGTTATTGTTTTTGACAACTGTGCTTTCTTTCTTGCTATCTTTGTAGGTAAAGTTGCAAGTGCTTCTGGTTTTGTGTTTGGAGACTGCATCTTGATTTCTAATTCTTCCAACTGGTCAAGCAGTTTTTCGTATTCTGACCTAGACTGTTTGCTAACTCTGTGTGCATTTGCAAAGAAGTCTGCTGGTCCCATCATCTTGTTCTCGAAGTTTGACTGCCAGTTCAAAAATTCATCGATTACAATGACAATTCCATTATCTCCACCTAAAGAATTATAAAACTCAGTACCATCTAAGTCAACTCGTGCGGCTAATATACTCAGCGTAAACAACATTGCTCTGAAGTAAATAAGGTCTGCATATTTGTTACCCCCTGTATAGGTAGCTTCTTTACTCATTAATTCAGACTTTCTCAAATAACTAGGTGCGTTCTCAAACCCAGCTTTCCAACCTGAGATAGCTACACCTTTATCGTTGAAGATACCCTTTGCATCGTTTTTCGCTTTGTAATCGTGACCGTTTACTACAAACATACTCATGTTACTCAAGTCTGCGAATAGTACTGCCATGTCGGGTTTGTTGTCTATGTAGAATACTGGCTTCTCCTCAGCTATAGCACTACCTAAGATGTTCATTGTCATAACTCCCTTACCAGAACGTGTTCCTGCTATCATGTTATGTACAATGTTACCTTGTAATGGAATTGCATCTGGGTCTCCTAAATTTGCGAATATAGGTGTACCCTTAATATCTTCGCCAAGAAGAATGTTACTCCATGAAATCTGTCTACCTCTTGCTACGAACATATCAACAGCAGTGTATCCGAATAAAGGCTCTGCCTGTGACAGTGTTGGATTGAAATCATGCTGATACTCGATAACTCTATATGGAATCGGTGTATCATCCCTACCACGTCTACCCTCAGTAATTACCTCACCATCTGAATACTCTACATTAGGACTGGCAGTACAACCATCAAACAATAACCGTGTATTGGATAAGGATAAGTCTCCATTAACATCTACTATTCTGACTGCAATGCTGTTGACTACCCCCTTGAGGTTGTTGTACTTAGTTACTACTCCTCCACTACATAAACTTCGCATTACTCGCTGTATATCCGCATCAACGAGAGATTTCATGTTTGCAGAAGATAACTGTTCTCTTATGGATACCCCCTTACTAGCGTATTGCGTAGCAAACGCCTTACTATTGAATACCTTATCATCTGGATTTTCTATACCCTTAAAAGTATAGTTCTTCTCTAATGAATAATAGATAGCTTCAATAAGTATACTTTTTAACTGTGGCTCTACATATTCAGCCTCATATGCCTCCCATGAATTTACGTTAGGGTAGTCTCTGTATACCGCCTCGGATAAGTGATATGTCAACTGTCTACCCATTGCATACTCAAGTAATTTATTTGCAAAGTACATAGGTACTTCACTACTTGAATTTACTATTTGCTTGACATTAAACTGGCGTGATGTCATCTCGTTTACACGATAAATACGACTTAACTTGCTAGTCATATCTTTGAATACAGTTTCAGAACCCTGCTGTCTACCTAATCTGTAGCTTTTTGTGATTACCTTGCAACATAAGTTGCGAAATGACAGTACCCCTACGTATGGTCTTAAACCAAAGCTGTCTTGAAGAAGATACTTGTATACCCCCAATATACTGTTCAGTGCAGATGTGTATATTGAGTAGTAGTTATTATCATTCTCTATAAAGTTCAGTATTTCTTGGTACATATTTTGTAACGGTGGGTCACCAAATAACGCTATCAACTGAATGTCTTTCTCCATGTACCCACCTGTTAAATACTCCTCTGGTGTTATATCATCTCTGACTACAGTTAATAAGTTTGATGCTAATGAATCAGATACGTCCTTTTCATTAACCACCTTACTACGTAAGATTTCAACTGAAGCTGTTACTACTTCAGCTAACCCTTGAAAACCGAATCTGAAGTCCGTATCTATCTTGGCTCCTTCGTACTCCGACTTTTTGTCGTCTGGAATACCCCCATCAATCATCTCTTGTGTGATTTCAATACCCTGTGCCTTTAAATCATTTAAGTATCTGTCCTTTACTTCGCTGTCTGTATATGAATACTGTCTCTTTAGTGTTTCTAAGTCTCTGTCATTATCAAATTTCTGCAAATACGCTAACAGTACTGCCTTTGAAAATACTGATATGAACCCATCTAATAACTTATCATTCTCATCACTACTCGTGCATCCAAACAGTAACTTGATACTTGATTCTAAGCCAGTGTAGGTCTTATCTAACTTCTTAGTAAGACGCTTATCATTCTTTGCTTTGTTATAGATATCATTTACTCCACCCTTAATATCATTTAGTAGGTCAGTACCTTGTTTTGACAGTCTATACTTTATCATGCCTTTTTACCTACCTTTCCTGTGTATAAATGTTTCTGCAATAATAAAATGTTGTCTAAGTCATTGATATCAAAACACATATTGCGATTGAATATCATTAGCATTTTCTCACGCATATAACTTGGAAGTCCAGATTCAAATTCAATTCTTGGTACTGTATTTTCAAATGAGACTACCCCCATACTAACGTTTCCTATCTCCTTCATAGCACGATTGATAAATAGATTTGTTAGTACTTCATTCTTGTTAATACCATCTCTTAATTTTGTGAAGAAATCATCCTCTAAAGTGAACATCACTAAATCAGATATCAGTGCGTAAGCTGTTTCTTCATCAGATACTGTTGCCTCTCCTGTTGTTATATATCTGAACTTGTCTGGCAATGTAACACCACGCAATCCGTGTCGTACTATTTTTCCAAAGTCATACCCCCATGAAAGACACTCTTTCTCGTATGCTTCAAGTTTAGACTCTAACTCATGTATACTTTCAAAACCACTCGTACTCACGCATAGGCGTTGTAATACCGCTTCTACATCTTTTATATCATGATATTCAGAACTTCTCATGCTTAAGCCTTTTAAACTGGCTACCCTACGTGAAGCTTCTGAAGTTAAGTAGATACCATCTTCACTACTATTACAACAGATAACTAATGCGTCCGTGATTACACGATATCGTTGTACCTTTGGTAGTGGTACGCCTACACTTGACGTTACCCCCAGTAAGTCTAGTATGCTAGACCAGTCCTCATCATCACTACATACAAACTTATCAATACTCAATTCAAGTCTGTTTGTTCCTATGAACTTATCTGCTATACATAATGCAAAACATGTGTCTAATACATCTTTCGTGTCAAGTTTGTTAGACTTGATTACCTTTTCTACTAATTTATACATTTTAACCAAGCCCCCTTGTCTAATTGCTTGAACTCAGCGATAGAAATTACCCCCAGTAAGATGCACATGTTAGCCACTGAGTCTACCCATCTTGAGCCTACTAACGGTTTTGGTAATTTACTGTTATATGCCTGTAAGTTCGGTGGAACCTTTATCGCTCTATCAAACTCATTTAATATCTCAGTTGCTGTTAGTGGATATATCTGATTGATACTTATTAAACCATTTAATAATGCCTCTAGCATTTCACTATAGAATGTTAAACAGTATTCCTTGCAGGCTTTTAAGTTAAACTCTAACACCTCTTTGTCTGTTCCAGATGCTTCTATTGTCTTTACTAAGTTTGGACTGTTCTTTGTGCTTTCAGTCTGCATCAGTATTAAGAACTTAGGTTCTGGTAATGATATATTAAAGTAGGATGAACCATTCTTTGATTCCATTATCTTTAATCTTGTGTAGCCTTTAACTAGGTTTAATGCTCTTGAGTAATTAGTGTCGAACTCATCTTGTAATCCTTTTACCTTCTCTTTCTTGAACTTCTCGAACTCAGCATTCTCTGCACGATTACTCATTACCTCTGATACTTTTACAAAATGATTGTTCAGTGGACTACCCTGTCTATCTAACGCATAGAACTTAGCAGAAAAACCATAGTTACTAAACCAGTCTTTGTTGTGGAATAACTCTACCTCACAAGACGAATTTACAAATTGTGAGTCTGTTAATACCTTATCTGCTGAATCTACATCTTTAGTTCTGTTAAGGAAGTCTCCAAGTGTTCCGTTGTATATAATGAAAGAATTTAACCTCTTGTAGCGGTTCATAATCTGTTGCTTTATATCCGTACCCCCACCTTTGTAGGATTTTACTAAACCAGTAAAATTCATTTCTCGCATATCTAACGTAGCACCATTGTTACTGCCAGTGCAGATTACTACATCCTCTACTGAAGCACATACCCTGTCTGCCGATAACACATAAAGAATAGGCACGTAATCTGGCAGACTTGAACATTCCATTACTACATCCAAGTTGTAGCTTATCGCCTTTCTTTTACCCTTCCCTACATTAACATGATACAGTACCAATGAACCATCTGGGCTGATATACAATCGTCTTATATTGTTAGGTGAATACTTCTGACTGTAACCATCATGGTTGCCACGAACATCTCCACAATAATCAATCAATGGTAATGTCATATCATATAGCTGACTGCCTTTTATCATGTTTTTACCTCACTTTCATTTTTTCGATATTATAATACAATAATATCACTAAATTTAAATCATGCTAACAATAAAGAGAGGGCTTACTACCCTCTCTCCTATGTTTTCGTAAAGTTAAATAATACCTTTTGATAAAATCAAACGTGTTGTTTGTTATACTCAAAATACATCCGCATAACTTCATCTGCATCGAATACTCTAATTCCAGAGCCAAGTCTGTGACATTTAAGTATACCCTTGTTACACCATGACCTGACCGTTGTAGTAGATACTCCAAGTATCCTTGCCACATCTCCTATCTTTAGCATGAATACCCCCTTGATTATCTTACTATGATATCTCCCATCTTGTCGTCACTGTAAAACAGTTCCATATACTCAGTTCCATTCTGCATTACTACGTATAACTTCTCTGTTGTATACCCATTAGCTGGTACTTCTACTTCGCCTTTAAGTTTTGATTTGTCAAACTTATTATCATAGTCTCTGATTGTTGTGTAGTCATTGCATGGATACTTACTTGAAAGCATAGTCTGTAAACTGAAGTCCTCAAGGTTTACTGTAATAGCATTATCTGTAGGGTTTGTTAATGTTACATCGATTACCCCCAGTTTTGAAGATGAGTCAGTTTCATTAAACTGTGCAATCAAAGATACATCTCCGATTTTATTGTTTACTACTCTGAATTTCTCTACCTCATCAGTGCTTTCATTCTTAGCAAGCACTTCGTCTGGTAGTACCCCCTCGATTGATTCTAAGAAGTCATATACAAGCTGAGCATTAATAATATCATCTGGTGTTGTTTCAGATGTTTCTTCGTAGTCTTTGTACTTCTCAATGAAAGCGATAGCTGTTTTGTTTGTAATCTTAGCACTTGTGCTATCTGTACTGTTTACAAGTTTTACAAAGTCATCAATTAAGTCATCTTTGATAGTATCTGGTGTAACTTCAAGCTGTTTACCAAAATCAATGTTTGTAATGTTTAAATGGTCAATAATATCTCCTGCTACATCGAACAGTTCTTTCTGTGTATAATCTGTCTTACTACCATCTGGAGCCTTTATATCCATTGACTGACCTGTTCTTGTACCTGAAAAACCGATTGTGTAATCTGTCTTATCAAGTGTGAAGTTTGCATGCACTTCTGCCTCAAGGTTTGTAATACCAGTACCCCCTTTGTACTTTCTTGCTGTTCCAGTAACATTCAAGTTCGTATTACTAAGGTCTTTCGTGATTGTACTTCTGTAAAATTCATCTGTAGCAGCTAAGAAGTTATCTTTACCCTTTGCAAGCTGTTTGTACTGTTTATCTGTTAAATACCCTGCACCTTGTTCTACATTTACCATCTGGTCATAAATACTTGCACGATTAGAAGCAATACTCTTAATTGTATTTACTAATGTGTTTGCATTACCCCCACTCAAATCAATTGAGTATTTTTCATCCTGTTTTGAAAGACCTTTGTTACCCATGCTGTTCTCTACAGTAGAAACACTAGCTCCGAATACTTTAGCAAATCTGTGGTAAGCATTCATAATATTGGTTTCGTATACATCTTCACCATCTTCAGAGAAAGCTAATGGAATCTTTACGTCATCCAGTGGGATTTCCATGTTCTTGCTGTTTTCTGGTAACTCATTTGCAAGTGCAATGAAGTAGCTGTCTTTTGAGTTTGTCATCCAGTATTTTAACTGCTCAAGGTTTACATAAGCTACGTCATCTACTACTGTTACCGTTGTGAATTTGTCACTAAAATCTTCCGTTGAAATTGAGATATCAAATGAACTTGTTAAAGGCTCAGCCTTTGTTGTACATCCCTCAATAACTACCTTATAGTTTGGATAATTCCATGTATTTAAATTAGAGCCAGTTGCACTTGACCATGTGTCAGATACATTACCCTTGTTGTTTACTAACTCATCCCATGTCTTACCTTCCTCTTTGGTATCAGTCTGGTCTGAAATAGAAGTTTTATCCTTTGATTCTTCTGATTCATCCCCCTTCTTTTCTTTATCAGACTCTACTGCACCCTTGTCATCTGCTTTGAGGTTTTCTGTTTCTTTCTGTGTTAATTCCTGTGACTCAGAAAGTTCAACCTTTTTCTCACCAGTAGGTGAAGTTCTTACATCCAATACAAATCTGAATGTACCCACATCGTTATCCATGACAGCTTTCCATATCGAATAGTAGTTTGTGGTGTCTCTAGTTGCATTAAATGCAACCATACCCCCTATTAGTACAACCGCTCCTGCAACGATACCGATTGTAACTTTCTTGCTAGGTTTCTTAAATTTCTTTAGCTTCATCTAAGTTCTCCCTTCGTTTTATTGCAGATAAAATATTAAATAAAGTCCTTGCATCAGACAATGCGTTATGTTTAGGTCTAACTGCCATAACATTAAAATGTCTTGCAATATTCTGTAATGTTCTTTTTGCAGTCATACCATCTTTATCTAATACTTTGCCTATTAAGTATTTTACATCTACAAAATCAAATAAGTTCATTGACTTATTTCTAAGCCACCTATCCTTGATAGTTTCTATTTGACCTTGTATCATTTTCTTATCACTTGCTCCATATACATAAGTCTTTATACCATTTTTAGGTATATTTCTCCCAGAAAACGCTCGGTACGCACAAGGTAATTCTTTCATGAATGATTCAAAGATTGCACTCTGTGATTGCATAAAGTATCGACAAACTAACCTATCTTGCTGTTTTATACAAAGTATTACGCCTATCTCACGGAATCCATTTTGTAAAGCGCCGTTGCTACTCGATACCCCCTCACAGTCTACTATCATGAAGAACTCTGTATCTCTAGTGATTGTAACATTAGATTTACACGCTGAGTAATTCTTGTAAAAGTTTTGCTTGAATAGCAGATTTCCGTATGAATCACTATGCATACCCAGTATACTCGCATTATCTATCAGCAGTTTTACAAACTTATGTGCATCTATTTCTTCTCTGTCTTTATCAGTAAGTATATACTCACTTAACTGTTCATAGGTGTCTTCAAGACTTAAACCACCTAACCCCTTAATACCTGACATAACAGCTCTTAAGTCTTTGTAGTTTGGAAATATCTCCTCGAGTAAAAAGTCTCCCCACGAATAAAATACAACGTTGTTTAAACTAGCACCTGACTGTACCATGAGATATCTTAACCGATTTGCAAATTTACCAACACTATACATAGACGCTGGCTCAGTTAAGACTTCGTGTCCCTCATACAGTACTTTATTGTTCTTCATGTTAAACCAACAAAATGTATTTCCTATGTTAAGACAGTAAGTTGTAAAGTCTACCTTTTTTAGAAACGCATCGTATATTGTATTTATCAGTACCGTGTCTACACCGATTTTGTCTGCTTCATACATATTCACAAAGTCTGGCGTGAAAAAATGGTTGTACACCCCAAACAATGTCTCTATACTCGTTTTTGGGCTTATACCTAAATAGGCAGAAAGACTCATGACTGGAATACCCTTTGATATACACTCGTTATAACGATATTTTGATGTTGTTAATACCAAGGTGTGTGCCTTTTCGATTTTAGGAAAACCAAAGCCACTTTTACCGTTATCGAACATATAATTGTAGTCATCTAAGTAAAGTAACAAAATCGATACCCCCTTAGTTGTCTGTTCCTGTTTCTTCCTTCTGCGTATTATCTAAGGCATCATCAGCACCAGTACGTTTGTTCTGTGGTACTTCAGACTGTTTCTCAAGCTTTTCTTTGTTCTCACTTTCAGCTTTCTCTGGTTCGGTTTCTGTATCAATTTTATACTCTTCCTTGCTGAGAACGTATTCTCCAAGTGATTTGTTTGTCTTTGTATCCAGTGCCTTTATCTGTACATCGATTTCTTCCTTACCCTCCGGTATCTCAAAAATAAGTGTACCCTCTGCTTTTTTACCTGACTTAATGTCCTCATGTAATGCTTCTGTTCTTGCTTCGATAGCTACTGCTAAGTCATCATTAAGTCTTGATAATTCCAGTGGCTCATCAAACTGTGCAATTTTTAAACTGAAACCAAAAATTTCATCTGGCTTGATAGTTTTCTTAGACTTATTTTCAATTGTGTAGTCCATAGCAATTTTATTTGCCTCTGCAAAACCACTAGTACCTATAGTAACTACGTAGTCATCAGTTGTGAATACACCAGAATCATATTTGTCTGACTCTACTTTTTCTTCTTTCTCTACTTTTGGTGGTTCTTTAGCAGATTTTACTGTTTTTCCGCAAGCGGTCAAACTGGATACCCCCACCATACAACAGAGAAATAATACTGTTAATCTCTTCAAGATTAGTACCTCCTTAATTTTATCCTGTGTGAAAATTCACACGTATCTATGTTGATATGAAGTGAAAGTCATCAGCACAAATACCTTTGAATTTTCGTTTCTGCATCTGTTTTACTTATATATGTTTCTATATTTATTTACTAGCCTCAAATACCGAATTTTTGATATCTTCAATATTCAAGGCTAGACTCTATTTACGTAATTCCACATTTAAAGTGGATTTTATACCCTTCTCAAATAACGTCATGTTACTTGAAAGATTTGTTTTTTCTAATAAATTAAAAATACCCTTTTTGATACCTATTATCGTATCATCTTCACATGAAATAGGAATACTTAATTCTTTTATTATAGCATCTTTGTCTACCTTATTGAGTGACTCAAATGACTTCATGTATACGTCTGTGATACCCTTTTTCAAGTCTTCATCTGTTAATTGATTCGATACATACTTTTCGACTAACTCTGATACAGCTTTTTCATCTACAGTAACTTTGGTTGTCTGTTTGTATGGTTTATACTTAATTGTTAATGTATTTGTCTTTTGGTCATATTTAGCTGACTCAATGCTGTCTACCATTTTATCTAACAGTTCGATATACATATCATAACTATTGTTGAATGTTCCCACAGTTTCTGGCTTGTCTGGAATCAGTTGTTCTGACTTCTTCCCAGATAAGTTATCACATTCCGTATAGTTTTTGTCCGTTAGTGCTGTTATGTATGCCTCTACTCTTTCCGTTTCAGTCATAGCTGAATTTTTGTAATCTATGTACGAAAAAATTGATACCCCCAGTATGACTATGCTGACCGCTATTCCAAATACTGCCTTCTTTATTATACCTTTTGATACTGATTTTTTAGCATCAGCTATGACTGGTTCGGTATCAAATAAATTGAGGTCATCTTCAAGTGTATCATCTGTGTCAATACCCTGTTCTGAAGAGATACTATCTTGCTCTTGGTTGTCAGTAGTTCCATCAAGTGGTAGGTTTTCCGTGTTCTCGGATACCCCCTTGTTGACTTCTTTATCAGTCAACTTTTCACCTCCTTATTCCGTCTCATCTACCATGATTGTTTTATCTACTTCTTCAACTGGTCTGTTGAAGATAAATACGTCATCATTGTATTTGATATCTCCAAGTGGTGTTACTGTTGCCTTGTCACCTGGCTTCTCTACGATATAGAGTTTACCCACATTGTTTACACCATACTCTACTGCTATAAACTGAAAGCCTTCTTCAGCAAAAATTTGTATGATATCTACAATGATACTTTTTGCCTCTGGGTGTAACCCATTTAATAACTCATCCATAATTAGGATTCTACGTCCTTTTCGTATCTCGATTAAAGATACTACGAATAAGAAGCTAACAATCTGTCTCAGACCGTTTCCACTCTGTAACTCCATGTTTCGTTCCTTACCCCCTGCAATGAGTTTTACCTTGATGTGTGCGTATGTTCCACGATACAGTGTTCTGTCAAGATAAATCCTGCGCTCATCATATGGAAACAACTCAGATAATGCTTTGTTGATAACCCCAGTTACATAGTCAAGTACTGCGTTTGTGTTGCTATCTGAAATAGTAGCCAACAACTGCTGTGCTTCAAGCATGACTGCATACTGTTCATTCATGTCTTTCAGACGCTCAATCATACTATCTAACTCTTTTTTGATTCGTTCTGCCTGTGTATATTGTTGCCGATACCCTGCAATAACAGAAGTAAACTCGCTCATTTAACAGCCTCCTCTATTGTAATCTACTTAAGTTCTCACCAATCTCATGAAGTAATGGTTTTGGCACATCTTTGTTACTTGTTGTAACGATAATACCGAGTGGTGTTCTTGCTACTAATAAAGTGGCTGTCCCCCATTCTCCATCTAATCTGTACTCATTATCCTCAATATAAAGTTCTCTGCCGTTCTTCCATGTTTTAATTACTTCTCGTTCCATTTATCTTCTCCTCCTAAGTATATCACTAATTTCTCTCTCATATTTTTTAGGTACGTCACTCATCTGCATTTGAACTATACCCCCTATTACGTAAACCCTACTCGTTTGTTTACAGTTCTTGTAATCTAAGAAGATACCTTCTGGTATTTTGTACAACCTTGCGAGTAATCCGCTCTTTCCATACCATTCTTTAAGAATCTCCATTTTCCTCATCCTCCGCAACAGCATTTTCGTCTACATCAGTTACAAACGGTGTGTTCCAACACTTTACACATTCAGAAGATGGTTTCTGACATGTTAAATGCCCCTCAAAGATTGTTCTACGGCAGTACCCTAATTCTACCAACTCCTCAGCAGAAATAGGACTGGCTGGGAATCGTGTGTGGAACTCCTCTGCGTATGTAATATTGTTATTATTTGCCCACTCAAGCATCAGTGATACAAACTTCTGCGGAAACTGTTTTGCAAATTCAGTACAGTCAATCTCCGTTCCTTTAATGATACCGATAGGGCATTCATCACAAATAGCTTTGCAACCACAAAGTTTTCCCCATGTCTCAATAGCATCTCTCATACCCTGTTCGTATGTTTTATCCTTACTCATGTTCTACGCCTCCGTTTTAGTAAAATGAATACCCCCATGTGCTGAGGGTACTCAATAATTTTATTTCGTTACTATATATTTATCTGGTACTAATACGGCTTTACTGTAATAGAACTGAACCAACTTCCAGAGTCATCCGTGAATACCAGTACCGCTGTCTTATTCGGCTGTGGGCAGTAGTACACGTACAATGTCGGACTGAACTCATCATCACTACCAATGATTACATTGGATAATACGTCTGGCAGTACTTTAAACCGAATCTGACCACATGCATCTAAGTTCTTAGTCTGAAGTAAATCAATACCCTGAATGAACTTTGTATTCTTTAGAATGATTTCAGACTTCTCAGCGTCTACAGTAAATTCGATACCCTCATTTAACAGCTTCAGACGTTTTAACGAGTCTTTCAAGTAAATACGGTCAAGTGCAAAGGCATTTTCCTTTGTGAACATTTTTAAGTGATGGTCATACTGCGGTAATTTGTTCTCATACCGAATAAATGCTTTCGTATTCTCTGCCTCGAAATAGAGATACTGTGCATCTCTTGATACCCCTACTGTATCTGCACTGATGTTGCAGATAACTTTGTTCATAAATGAAATCGCTCTGTGTGTAAGCAGTACCCCCTTGAATGACTCACTCAGTAAGTTGTTCATAAACGTGATGTGAGTACTTGTAAATGCGATTACAAAATCTTCAGCGAAAGTAAGACGGCTGTATAATGTAGTACCTGTCTGAAGAAGTGGTAACAAGTTCTTCGTGTAGAACATAATCATTCTTGTTTCTACCTGTTCCAGTTCTTTCTCTGGCTTTGGAATGTTAATTAGTCCTAACACGTTCCTCTTCATAGGAATGTCAATGAATGTCCATGACGATACGTGTTCGTTACCATTTTCAAGGTCTTTCTCCAATACCGAACACTTAACACGATTACTTGGCTGTGTTGTGAAGCTAACTTCTTCGATTGAAGTTCTTCGTACCCCCTTGTATGAATTAAGGAAGTTACTTAACTCCTTACTGCTCAACTGCATGTAACGAATACCTTCCTCAGAGAAATCTGAATCCTCAGACTGGATTGTGAAGTACTGATGGTCTAACGGTCTAATGAATGTGATTAACTGGTTAACTCCAATTAACTCCACAGTCTCCTTTGTGAAACGGAAGATAACGTTACGCATATCCTCCGAAATCAGACCGTCTTCTACTACCTCAGCTAAATCCGAAAGATTAGTCACTAAACTATCAAAATCGCAAGTAAATTTCATCTCTTAAGTACCCCCTATAATAAGTCTGCAAGTGACGGCGGTGCAACTGGTGGTGCTACCTCATCACCCTGTGAAAAGTCTCTACTAAAAATACCTGGGTTGTGAGTTTTCTGTATCTCAACCGTAGTACCGCTCTCAATGTTAATCGGATTAGCAACTGGACTTACAGTCTGTGCAACTGTCATTGGTGTTACTGCCTGTGACTGTGGTGCTACTACCTGTGGCTCAACTGGCTGTGGTGTCGGTTCTACTGCCTTTGGCGTAGGTGCTACTACTTGAGGTTCTGCTGTTTGTGTTGATACCCCCATTACTGACTCTACGTATGCGTCATTAGCTGTCTCCGATTTAGGTTGTTCTACCTCTACACCTGTAAGTTCGTTTGCAGTATTAAAATCACCTGCTTGGATTGCAGTAATGATACCTGATACCTTTTCTACTTCTTTCTCTTTGTCAGACATTACTTTCTTTAACTCAGCTTCAAGTGTATCGATAGTAATATTCTTGCCAAACTTTTCGTTGTACATTTTGATTGACTGTTCAATCTGTTTTGTAAGTGTTTCTTTCTTACCAATATCCTGCTGTCTCCGTGTGTTAATAGCCTTTGCTGCTTCATTGAGCTGAGCAATTTTAGCCTTTAATTCATTTCCTTCCATCTTTATCCTCCTAACTGTTCATTACAATACCCAAATATTTCTTTGCTAATTCTTTCGCATCTGAACTTGCATTAGGTATTACATCTATTTGTTGCATTGGGTCTCCTCCCAACATTCTGTACTTCATAATATCAGAAAGTACTTCTGATAGTTTTTCCTTTCTAACCGAATCCTCAAGTTCCTGCTCATCCACATTGAATAATATTTCTTCCTTTGTGAAGTATAGGTCTTCATATGGTACTAAATCCCACAGTAATGCTACCATGTCAGCCTCATATTTACCATCTTCTAACTCAGCATGAAAATCCATAATCCAACAAGCATTATATGATTCTCGTTGAGGACGAGTAGGACAGCCTAAGTACATTAGACCACACTCACTGTTATCTCTCATAACAGTTTTGTATAACTCTGGGCTAGGTGCGTGAATATGACCAGATACTACCATATCTATTCCACAATAATTTTCTAACTCAGATAACTCAATGCCGTCACCTGCTTTATACCATGTAGTACAACCACTAATCATGTAGTTGTTATGTCCTACTACTACATTCTTGGTGTTTAAATCAATATCCAGTTGGTCATGCTCACTACCATATGGTACTAAGTGAAAACGTATAACCTTCTCACCAGTTTCTGAATAGTAATCAAGCACTCTCGGAGTGCGAAGTACCCCCAACTCTACTAAGAGATTAAAATCTGGATACCCTTTCATATCGTGGTTTCCTCGAACTGCATATACAGGACAATTCTCATTTATCCTTTTCCAAAACCCACAAAACATAGCCAGTATTTCTCGATTCTTAATGTTAGTTTCTGACCAACCAACAATATCACCTGCGAAGATAATAGCTGATGGACTCTGTTCAGCTACTTTTTCCTCTATGTCATGTAATATTTTGCAACAGTTGGATAAGTAATCTTTATGCTGTCCAGTGAATACATCACTAAAATGTAAGTCGCCAAAAATAAGTACCTTTCCACCATGCACTTCTGCGTTCATACAGTTTTCTCCTTTCGTATTTTTACTATAAATAGTATGCCTTTTACTTTGTCTCTCGGTTAATATGTCTCAAGCTATTACTTAGTTCAATAAAAGAACGACAACGCCGTAGCTTAGCATACTCAATATATTTAGTAACGTCTGATACTAGACAACACTCTACATCAGAACATAAATTATCTTGCACATTGTGTATGAAAGACAATATTTCAGTTGTCTTTCCAGAAAAGTATACCCCCTTTGATGTTATTCTGTTGATTACCACTACGCTTACATACTTTTCAGACACCTTACAAAGTCCTCCTCGGTTTTAATTAATCCAGTATCATAAATATTTCTCATTTTAATACAAAGTTCTTTATTTCTCTTAGGCTTATACAGATACTTATGTGATAGTGCATTAAATAACTCATCTTTCTTAAGCCAATACTGTACCTCAATAGGATAATGATATGGACTCTTAGTGTAAATATAATGCACAGCACGATACCCTACCTCATAGTCTCTAACATAGTTACGTATATGTTCATTATCTACTGGTACTGGATATTTCTCTACTATATTTCTACAAGCTAGTATATCCTTAAACACATGTTGTAAACTATAATCAGTATCTTTGTATTTTTCTACCTTACTCAATATAGAACGTTTTGACTTAACCCTAAATGGAGATACCCCCACTAGGAGAAGCGAAGCTTCTTCGATACGTTGTAAGTCCTTATATAGTCTACCCAACATATCAGTATTTAAATCTGCTATCATACATTCATCTAGTCTCACACCTATTGAGTTATCAACTGAACACATATCTAATATCTCAATTAGTTCGTTTGTCATAATAATACATACTCCTCACGTGCTTCAACTAGCTGACTTCTTTCTGGTAAATACTCATCTAGTACAGAATACAAGTATTCTTGAATGTTTTCTATGTCACTCAATGTAGGGAACAAGTTGTTTAAGTCAAATGTTCTCAGCATCTTTTTATCTAACAGTTTCGTATACACTTCACGTTGTAACCGTAAACAAGCGTATAATACAAAACCCTCATATACTTTATCAGTAACTTTACGTTTACTAAGGTCTGTAAGTAACTTGTATACTGTTACCATGTTTTTGTTTATCTTTTGTAGTGTCATCTATATCTCTCCTTTACCAACAAATAGGATTCTCCTGCTTTCTGTCTGGTTCTTCCAAGTCTACCCAGAAATCGTCAAGACAAGTCAGTACCCCCTGTGTTTTAATCGCTAACTCAAATGCGTCATATTTCTTCATCCTATGATAAGACAATATTCTGTCTAAGTCTATCTCATCTCTTGTGTCTGGTACTACCCTATCTTTTAGCCAGTTAATGAATCTTGTATAGTCTACCTCGTCTAACATTTTATCTAACATTATACCAGTGAAAAATAAATCAATAGGTAAATCTACTTCTCTAATATCTTTATTTCTTCTCAATACAAAACCATTATCAGTATCTACTAAAATAGCAACCTCTTTATTACCTTTCATCAATCTCATAAGCTACCCCCTAATCTAAGTAGATGTGCCTGTTCAGCAAATAATTCTTGATTGCTGTTACCCTGTAGTCTGGCATTTTATTGAATACATCAGAACAAGCATTAAAAATATATCTATAGAAAGCATCTTTATTTTTAATACCTAATATAGTATCCGTTTTACACAGTCTCTTCATTAGTTTTACCCGTTCATAGTGTGTAGTCTTAAATGGTTTTGAAACATCGTAATACAATTTATTACACTTTTTAATACTTCTACAGTACTTACTATCTTTCCAAGCAAGTAACCCTGCACCAAAATCAAACATAATTGTATTATTCCAAACTCCATTGTATTTGTACATCTCAAAGTTATTTAAGTGCCTATCTGGATTTCCTACAAAGGCATCTAGTGCTAACATCTTAGCAAGATATTTCATACTTAAGCCTGAGCGTTGATATGATACTAACAGGTCTGTTCGTATCTGACCAGTTGCTACTAAGTACTGATAAAACGAAATGCTTTTTATTCCCATACCTTGTATATAAGATGGACATATCGAAGCGTATTTTATACCCCCATGTAGTGTGACTAAGTCCTCACACCTACTCCGTTCAATCAATTCATACCTTAAAACTGGTAAACCTAATACCTTTCCTATCCGTGATATAATAACCTCGCTAAAAGGTTCTTGACCTGCTATTTTATTCTCCATGCTGTTGCCCTTAATTAGGCATTGTGTACCGTCATCCAGTTCTACCCATGCCTTAGATAGCATACCTCGTGTGGTCTGTGTCTCGAATTTCTGTATTAAACGCATACTACCACCAACCTTTCTAATACTATTATACCACATTTCTCACTAAAAGTCAATAGGTTCTTATAAAGAAAAAGGAGAGATTGTTATCTCTCCTCTGTTACTATTGTAATCTGACTTACTTCATTACTCTCATTCTGTAAGTAAACTACTAAATCTTCATCTTCCTCTGACAGTCTTACTATGTTAGTGTCAACGTCATTCTCGATACCAAGTTTCTTAAGTGACTGATAAAAATTGTCTCCAATTTTTATGTCGGATACCCCCATGTTGTCCTCATTTAAAACAATACCTATTACATCTTGCGTAGTATCTGTATTCTTTAGGATGTAGTTTGGTACGTCATTTGTAAAGCCTATCTCTAATGGTACATAAGGCATCATTCTGTTTCTTGGTAAGTTGTCACTTGGAAATACCATTTTCTCGGAATTTGAGACGAAATTTATTGTACCATCTGCATTTAAAAGATTTGTTACAGTTAAGTCCGTAATACCTTCCGTTTTTACCTCTTTACTTGCCTGATAGAAGTTGTCCTCAGTATTGCTTGAAAGTGAAGCACCCTCAAGTACTGCCTCTCCATTCTTTTGTGTGTAAGTCATAGATACAGTGAATGAGTCATTTGTAAACAATTTCTCTGTATCACTTGTCGTATCCTGTGGTGATTCCGAGTCTACCCCACTAAGTACCTTTATGTCTGAGCCAGTGTAATTGAAGCCTGTAATGTGCATATTATCTATGTCAGTGATTACATAGTTGTCTGGCTGATACAAAACTGTTAGACCGTTATCGTATTTAATGCTGGTCGTTCCGTCCTCACCATAACTTGTAAGGAAAGGTGCTTTCTGCGTTGTGGATACCCCCAGTGAGGTAAGATTCTCGTATGTGAAGTCTTGAGGGTAGCTTAATTCATTACCACCTATACTGAATACCACACTGTCCTTGACTTTAGTTTCATTGTCTTTGTCTGTTACGTTACTTTCTTTCTTAGCTGGTTCATTCTTAGTAACCTGCTCTTTTGAACAACCTACTATCGATAAACTCATTGTCAGTAGCAATGCGAATACAACTGCTTTCTTCATGTTTAGTCTCCTTTCTGTTGTTTGTGTTCTACAATAGTATATGTTTATATCTATATATTAAAAAGAAGCCCTCACGCCTTTGCGTTTAGGCTTCTTTGACTGCTTCTTATGTCAGACTATTATCTGCGTTTCTTGAAGATTGCCCCCAAGGCTACCCCCAGTGAGGTTAAACCTGTTCCTAACAGTGGTAATGTTGAAGCTGCATCACCTGTTTTTGGTGCTGTCTGTGTCTGTGGTGTCTGAGTCTGTGTCGTTGTTGTTACTTTCTGTGCTGGTGTCAGTGTCATCCAGTCCTGAACGTCTTTGTTGTCGTCTGGAGTCTCATAGTTGTCTCCGTCTGGGTTCTGGTTGTCTCCGTTACCATTGTCTGGGTTTTCTGGCTTCTGGTTGTCTCCGTTGTCACCACCGTTGTCTGGGTTCTGGTTATCCCCATTTCCGTTGTCTGGATTCTCTGGGTCTGGATTTTCTGGCTTCTCTGGCGTTTCACCGTTGCCGTTGTCTCCACCGTTGTTGTTGTCTCCATTATCTCCATTACCATTGTCTGGGTTCTCTGGGTCTGGGTTTTCCGGCTTCTCTGGAGTCTCTCCGTTACCATTACCACCATTTCCGTTGTCTGGGTCTGGATTTTCTGGCTTCTCTGGAGTCTCTCCGTTACCGTTGTCTCCGTTGTCTCCAGTTGTGTATGTCAGTGTGACTGTTGGGAAATCCTCAGCAATAGAATAACCTGAATATAAGTCATATGTCTTACCATCTGTAGGGTGGTCTCTTTCAATGAGCTTCTGCTGTACAGATACTGGAATTGTACATCTATATACAGTATCAGAAACCTTTTCTTTGTGTACACCTGTTACTCCACCAAAGTTTGGAATATCACCATACGGTTCTAACCCTTCTGGTGCGCCGTTGATTGTGTATGTGATTACGATATCCTGAGTACCGTCAAATGTTGTTGAGCTTGTTGCTACGTCTACAGTGATAGCCTTTGCTTCTGGTGTGGAAACTTCGTCCTTGACAGTTGTGTCTGCCTCTGGGGATGTTGCTTCTGGTGCTACTTCCTCTGGTACGATAGCTTCTGGAGCAGTCTGCTCTGCCTGCTCTACTTCTGGTGCTGTTGCTTCTGGAGCTACTTCCTCTGGTACGATAGCTTCTGCGTCAGTTGTATCTGCCTCTGGTACTGTTGCTTCTGGTGTGGTAGCTTCTGCGTCAGTTGTATCTGCCTCTGGTGCTGTCTGCTCTGCCTGTGCCTCTACTGCGATACCCCCATCAATATCTCCCTCGGACGCAAACGCCGTCACCTGTGTTCCTCCTGCCAACGTAAATACCAGTCCTAACATTGCTAACTGTTTAAATCTCTTTTTCATTTCTTTCTTCCTCCATTTTGAATGTTTGATTTATTGTCATACAAGTGTTTTCTCTACTTGTTTGACCTTATGTTTATATTGTAACATACAACTTTGTATTTGTCAACACTTTCTTGATAACTTTTTTAAGTTTTTGTTTTGACAAGTGTATGTCACGTAGGTTTTTCAACCATGTATGTATTATAACAAATAACTTTGTTGTTGTCAACACTTTCTTGATAACTTTTTTAAAGTTTTTGTTTCAAGTTATTTTATACATATAAGTTTCAACCCTATGTACATAGTATAACACATACCTCAGTATAAGTCAATACTTTCTCAGTAAAAAGTTTAAAATTCTTGCTAACTTTATCTGTTTCCTGTGTGACCAAAACCACCTGCACGTTCAGTATCTTTGATAACAGCATTATCTGGGTGTAAAAATGTGGTGAATACCCCCTGCCCTAACTTGTCTCCTACTTCTAATGTAACTGGCTTGTCACCGAAGTTGTAGAAAGCAAACATAATCTCACCGTCATTTGATACATTACCATAATAGTCTGCATCAATTACTCCTACACCATTAGCAAGAACTAAACCTAACTTAGCAGGATTACCACTTCTGTTAAATAAAAGCAGTACCTCGTTTTCTTCCATACTAGCCTTAATACCAGTGTGTACTAATGTAGGTTTTGCACTAAACTCCAAAGATGTATCAGCTCTTTTTACATCAGTAGGCGGAATAACTACTTTCTCAGCACAAAAGAAATCTGCACCTGCACTGTGCTTTGTCGCATACTCTGGTAGCTTTGCCTGTGGATACTGTGCCACTACCTCCTTCTTATCGTTAATTTCAATTTCTTTTGTTGCTAATTCAAATCTTCGCATAATTTCCCTCCAAATTAAATTTTATGCGTGTTATATGTGATACTACCATTAAACTTGACCTGAAGCAATTCTTTCCATAACCATATCATGTCGTACCATTAATTCATGTCTTAATATGTCAATGTATAACGTGTTTTTAAATGTACTCTGTAATAATGTTCCGTCTAATGCGAATAACATATATGTACCAGTTTTACTTTGGTATCTTACTAAGTAAGTACCACCCTTATTTTCAAGATACATATTGATACCACCATCTGCATGCAGTGTTCCTAAAAATAACATATCTAAACCCCTTTCTTACAAGGTATACACTCGTTTTGTAGTCCTTCTAAATACTCTATAAAATTCAGTGCTATGTGCGTAATAAAAATTGCTTCTATTATAATAGAAAGAATTGTTACCACTATGATTGCTATTTTCGCCAGTTTTAGGCGTTTCTGGTATTTTTTCAGAAGTACTTCGTTGTTGCTTTCGTAGGCTTTCACATAACAGTTGTTATAGTGTACCCAAAATATGACTGGAATACAAGGAAATACTCCTAATAACAAGATACCACCTACTACCATTATAACAGAACCATATAAAGGTATTTTCTCTCTAGGTTTAAAATCATCTTTATTCATACATAACACCTCAAGTTATCAACATTACGTTGTGGAAACTGTGGATAAATCTGGTAATTCCAAATTCCATATTGCACTACCATCATTCTTATACGATAATGATATAGTCTTAGTATCTTTAGGTACAGTGAACTGAATCTCTCCATTTGCAATCATAATACCTGGGGCTTCAAATTCAGTACCCCCTGTGATACTTGCTGTCTTTCCGTCTGCATAAGACAAAGTAAAGTCATCCTTAGACAGTTTAAATGTATCTTTAGGTGAGGTTGCAGTATACTTCAATAAATACATTGCAAGGTCTTGATTTACACTAGTATCTTGAACTAACTCAATACCCTTTACTGTGATTATGATATTATCTTTCGTAGTTACTTCATCATCAATACCATACTGCATAATCTCCAATGTACTTGGTGTGTCTACAGTGGGTTTGTTCTCTTCTTTTTTCTCATCTTTAGTTTGAGTCTTCTGCTTCTCCTGTTTTGCAATTGTTCTCTGCGACTCAATACCATTTTCACAGCCTACAACTCCTAAGCAAGTTACTGCCAATAACATACCGATTACTAATTTCTTTTTCATAACCTATTTAACTCCTCTATTAAACCGTATACTCCAGTTTCATTTAATAGTTTCTGAAACCCTAATACTGACTTTGAAAACATTTCATACTCAGAATCAGAGATTGCACCAAAAAAGTTGCTTTCCATCATACCAGTATCTTCTATGTACCAACGTAAGTCTTTATTATCATATAACAGCTTATATTGGATTGCATTGTTTTTTATATTTTCTAGCTTAAGTTCCGCTACTACCTCATTATGTAATTCTGATACTACATATTCCAGTAAACCAGATATAATGGTATACTGCTTATCTGTGACAAATTTATTGCAACTTAAAAGCATATCTGACTTATATGCTTCACAATAACCATCTTGACCTATGTAAATGTGGTATTTCTCTGTTACCTTGTCGAAGTAAAATTCGACTTGGATACCACCTATTTGTGTTACCATTAGATTTAACATCTGAGCAATACCCAAAATATGTCTGTCAGTTGTTACAAAGTTCTTTGGTGCTTCTGGTTGATACAATGGTGAGCCGTATCTCTCACTTAACCTACTCATAATAAACTGAAAGTGTCTTGTAATGTAGTTATTTACCAGTCTTACTGACTTCATGTCTGTACTTGTTGATGATAAAAGCTTACCTCTCAAATTGTACAGTAAAGTGTCATAGTTAAAGGCTACCTTTAAGTATTTTGTTTCTCCAAATGTGGCTATACTAGCCTGTAAGTTACTGTTTAATGGTAACTTATCATAATCATGTATCTTTAGTACCACTACCCTACCTCCTTAAGTAAATATTCTAAGTTTGAATCGTTCATTAACATATCTATTGTGTTTGCTACTTTCTTATATTGTTCTACCTCACCTAACATGAATGAGCCAAAGTAACTTACTGTTATATCATTCTCGATATCGATTGACATATAATCATTGTCTCTGTATACAGTGTACCTGATACCACTATCTATTGTTCTGTATGCGAAAGTTAGGTTGTCAGTAATTTCTATGTTATTATCTAGGTATGCCTTTAAAATACGTTTAAAGACAAGTAGAAAACGTATCTCAATATCAGACAATTCTTTGTCAATACTAATGTCTGTATTATTAGTTCCTATGACTGCGTGGAAATCAGAACCGAAAATGTGTAATTCAGCTGTCTCCGATGAATAATATACATCTAGTACCCCCATTACATTGTGCTTACCTAAATATGTCATCTTACTCACAGCAGGATTACCTAACTGCTTGACTGTAAATTTGGTGTTCTCGATATTTAATTTCTTTCTTAGTGTGTCTAAGTTTTCTGATACGTACAATGTTAAAGGTCTTAATACGTCGGTATAAATACCTGGGGCGGAAAGCAGTACCCCCTCAGTGGAGTAAATTACTACGTTTGTTTTGCCTCTATCTTGGAACGAAATTTGTATTAACTCATTCTTACCCCATATACACTTCTGTACAGTTACTTCATCTAGAATTGGTAAACTCTCAATCTTTAGTTTCATGTTACTAAAATACACCTCATTTCTTTTATTTACTCGGTATTACACGAAGTGAGATACAACAACGTAAATACATCGCAAATTTTATTTATTTTTATTTGTTTTGTTTACTCCCTCAATATGATACAAATATATCCAAGTACAAGATTTTATTATCTGGAAATTTGTAACAAAAAACGGCGAATACCAAGAATAATGGTGATTCACCGTCTTTCAAAACTTATCGGTTAAAAGAAATGTTTAGTCCTCAAACTCAGAGAGCCACGAAATATCAACACCAGTAGATTCCTCGAATGTAAAACCAAAATCGTCTTCTTCTGTACTCAGAGAGTCTGTATTCAAAAGTGCAGGTTAGTTTTTCAGCCTTTCAATCTCAAGTAACATTTCATCTAATAATGTCATATTTCATTACCCCCTTCATTTGATAATACTATTATAGCATATATCTTAACCGATGTCAAGTGGTTCTGTAATATTTTTTCTTAATATTGCTTAATTTCATCTAAACTTAAAAATTTATACAAACTACTATCCAATCTTTTATCATACTCGATAAAAACCACTCCACGTTTAGTAAATTTTGAGTTATTCTCAATATAGTATACAGTGACCTTTCTATGACAGTACTATCTCAATTTATAAACTAAAATAAAAACAGACCTTAGAATTAACTCTAAGGTCTGCTATACTAATTTAATGTTACCTTAAACTCTGGATAATCGTTAAACATTGTATTATAATATAACAAATTGTTTCCAGTTGAACCAGATGTAATCTCGAATACTATGTTTCCGGTAACTGTACCGCTTGGTGTTAAATCTCCAGAACTTAATTTGTTATCTACTGATGAAATTACAGATGTATCGTCTACCTGTCCATCACTTTTCTCTATTTTATAGTCAAATATATTGTAACTCTTTACATCTTTCGTAGTATTTTTAATAGTTACTTTAACAACTAAATACTCATTACCTTCATCTACTAACATTCCAGTATCATCTGCTATAGTGTAAGCGTCTGAGAACGTATACTGTACACCCTTTACATCAATCGTATCTCCAAGTGCATACGTATCGATTTTATCCCAATCAGTACCCCCTTCGTCACTTTCTTTACTTTCATCCTCAGATGCTGATTTTGTGTCAGTATCTTCTTTCTCTACCTCTTTCGTTTTAGTATTGGTATCATCAGAGCCACCTGCAAACGCAGAACCAACACCGATACATGCTATGATAAGCAATACTAATTTCCAACCACGTAACCCCTTTTTCTTCTCACTATTATTTCCCATAAATAGTCCTCCTTTAAATAATTTCATTAAGAGTAAGCGACTCTCGCAAAAAAAAAAACGCCTCAAAAAGAAGCGTTTCAACATCAGTTATTTACAATACTGCCTGTCTCTGTTTATTAAACTTTTACCCCCTACCTAAGTGTCGCTTGAATGTGTCATAGTTACTCGTATCTCTTGGTGTACAGTACACTGCAAACTCAATTGTTTCAAAAGCATACTTATACTCTTTTAAGACTTCTCTATATGCACTTGCTACAATATCTGTTGGGTTCTTGAATACCCCACATCCAAATGCTCCGAGAATTACTACATCAGCGCAGTGTGCCTTTGCTATGTCTAATATACGTCTTAAACGTTTCATATGTAATTCTCTAAGCATCTTTACATGAAGTGAATTGTCTCTCAAGTTTGGAGCTGCACATGTAATCACATCTACGTTATACCACTCATCTTTAGGTAACAGTGAGCATTTCTTGTCATCCTTTCTAAAGACCGTTACACCTGGTGTGTAAATACAGTCATCGTTATTTAAGTAGTCTCTGTTGCTATTGTGAGGTCTATAAAACTTCTTGTATGGTTCATCCGATCTCAAACAAGGATATAACGTACTGCATCTGCAAATACATTCTTCCTGTGCTGTAGAACCGTTCTCTACACCACCACCTGCTCTACGTGCAGAAGCAAAGTTGTGTACGCAAACTAACTTGCCCTTATAATGTTCTGCGGCTTCTAATGTCTTTCTCTGCGATACAATAATTTTGACTGGTTTTTCGTTTTTATCCTCAAACTTTGTTACACTTTCCGACTCCAAAAATACCCCCTGTAACTTAATTGAGTTTTTGATGGAGTCTTTCAGTACTGAATCTGTTGTATACAGTCTTTTAGTTTCCTCAAATACTTGTTTTAATTCTTCTCTACCCATTATTCAAACAACTCCTCTTCATAATCTTGTGATGTTTCACTCTTAATTATTTCTTCTAAGTTTTCGTTATCTATCAGCACAATACTATTATTCCCTAACATTTCTTCCCATATATCCGAATAATCAAAAACTTTGATTGTTGTAAAATTCTTCTCAAATACACTAAAGGTTGCATATTTTTCTAAATCACTTACACTTATACCATGT
>ENA-ORTM01000234-ORTM01000234.1-human-gut-metagenome-genome-assembly--contig:-NODE-234-length-71373-cov-3.666368_pt1 | contig 71373 bp, 66 predicted proteins | sample MGYA00241909_ERZ509182 | MGnify/ENA primary metagenome ERZ509182 (study PRJEB26280, sample SAMEA2338855) | human gut metagenome | biome: human gut; feature: human-associated habitat; material: faeces...
CTTTTTTCAATTTTATTTTTCACCCTCATTTTAAGGCAAAAAAATAACGGAGAAAGAGGGATTTGAACCCTCGCGCCGCGTGAACGACCTACACCCTTAGCAGGGGCGCCTCTTCAGCCTCTTGAGTATTTCTCCAAATTCTGAATTATAAATCCTTTATTCGATTATGCATCTCTGGGAGACGCATTTATTATTATACTGATCAACCATTTGTTTGTCAATCTTTTTTTTCAATCTTTTCCAACTTTTTTGTTTCCCGTGTTGTCTCATCTTTTTCGGAAACAGTTTCTTCTGCTTTCTGCCCCTTTTCTGTATTCAGTGTGTCACGAACCACATAAAGGGGTGTCTGATTCATGGTCATAATCAGTTTTCCCACATATTCTCCGATAATTCCCATCATCAGGAAGGTAATGCCAGCCACAATTAAAATAATACACATGGTAGAAGACCAACCCACCTGTACGCCCGGATCAACCAGCTTTCGAATCAAAATGGCAATAGCCGCAATAAAGCCTACTACCGAAAAACCTGCTCCCAAAACAGTAGAAAGCTGCAGAGGAATTGTAGAATAATTCATAAAGGACAAAAACAGCTTTAGCCCTTTCCAAAATGTATAATTAGATTCTCCCACAGCTCGTTCAAAATGATCAATCTCAATGTCTGCCAGATTTCTGGTGGTGCGGACAAAAAGCAGCTGAATAAACGCATCATTCCCCCGATACTTCTTGATCTCGTCAATCACATACCTTCGGGCCAGCCAAAAACTGCTCATCTCAATATCCTTTGGCCGGTCTACCAGATGAAACAGCAAAAACTGGCTCACCGCGCCGGTAAAGTTTTTGAAAGCGCTGAATTTCCGCTTTTTAAAGCAGCCAAATACCACATCATAGCCTTCTTCCACCTTATCCAGAAACTGTTTGATCTGATAAGGCTGATTTTGCAGATCATCATCCATTCCTACTACATAGTCTCCATGTACATAGTGCAGACCTGCCATGATAGCTGCATGCTGACCAAAATTCTTTGCCAAATTCACCCCTATCACATTGGGATACTTTTTTGCAGCTCTGGTAATTGCTTCAAAAGTCTTATCTTTCGAATAATCGTTTACCAAAACCATCTCACACTCATACCCTTCCCACTGGGCAAAAGCTTCCATACACAGATCCACTACTTTTTCAATGGTATGTTCTGAATTATAGCAGGGAATCACAACTGAAACCAGCATATCTATTCTCCCTCGTTCTCTCCGTTCTTCTTTATCTCATAGTTCAGTGTACCCAATACTTCTGATACCTTGCTTCGGCATTCCTCCAGGGTTTTCCCCTTCACGATCAGCTGTCCCACCCGATCTGCCCCATTGGTCATAGGACGCACCTGGCTTCCTTTTCTTATATTGAAGGAAAGATCCACCACCTGTTCCGGCAAATGCTCCGGGATGTGAATAGACTCTACGATCCCTTCCTGCTCAACAGACAATAACCTGGTAACACTGGGTGTCCTTGGAACCTGAGGCCCCAGAAACAGCTCTGTCACATCCATGCCTAACGCCACCCGGACGATAGCCTCGAAATAGTCAATGCCATAATAAATTCCCACCGTATCTGTAATGCAGGTGGCACCTGCCCGGCCGGTTGCTTCTATTATATATACCTTGCCATCCTTCAGCATACAGTCAAAGTCCAAAGGACAGTTCTCAAATCCCAGGGCATCCACCGCTTTTTCTATCTGTTCCCGTATCTGGCTCTCCAGTGTTTCCTGAAATTCCCAGGGCACATAATGTCCCACCGGAAATGGCGGATTCCCTTGACGCATATCATTTCCTAACGGAAGCAGATAGGCCAGCTTTCCATTGGAAACCATAGCTTCCACACCGAACATGGTTCCCTGAATAAACTCCTCCACAATGCAGTAATCCAGAGGTGTAGCTGCCATGGTCTTTTCATAATTTTCTAAAGCTTCCTGATAACTGTCACAACGGAAAATCCCCCGGCTGCCCATAAGATCCACCGCTTTGACCATTACCGGAAACTCCAGCTGTTTCAACGCCTGCTCCAGTTCTGCTTTCTTCTTCACCCGGAAAAACCTGGCTGTATTGACCCCATGCTGCAAATAGGCTTCCTTTTCCAGATATTTATTGCAGGAAGCCTCCGCCGCCCTAAGTCCCGGCCCTGGAAGCCCCATTTTTTCACAGGCATACCCCAGCGCCCTTGTACCAATATCCATACAGCAGGTGGCAATTCCATCCACCTTAGCCTCCCTGGCAGCCTGCAAAACCGCCTCCGGGTCAGTGATATCCACATATGCGATCTCATCCGCACTCTCAAACCCCTGGTAATTTCCGGGAATGCTGGCCACAAGAGCCGTAATCCCCATCCGCTTTGCTGCCTGAATCAAGGGTATCTGAGAATAGCTTGCTCCCAAAATCATTAATTTTTTCTTTTTATCCATAGTAAATATTCTTCCTTGTACACGAATACTAAAATCAAATGCAGTATACCATGTTTTTTCCGGCCGGGCAAGACTGCAGCCGGGAAATGTCTTGGAAATACACTCCGATCAGCAACGGAATAACGGCTTCGAATTTTCTGGTGCATTTTAAGCAAAAAAGTCTTATAATTAGTTATTCAAAGGTCAATACCACTTCACAAAACAACAGAAAAACTTGTATTTAAGGAGGAAATATGGAAACTCTTATATCGGAACAGCCGGAAATCATTCCCATCTGTGCTGCTCTTCGGCTGAAAAAATATGATGGAAACTACAGCCCTGCCCTGAGCTGGTATCAGGACGAAACCGCCCTTCTCATGATCAATGGAAACCCAAGCCCCTACGGTCTGCCGGAAATTCAGACTATGTACTCCTACCAAAGCAAGATCAGTGAACTGTATTTTATTGAACAGCAAATAGACGGTACCTTTACACCTGTAGGCGATGTGTCTTTTTCTCCGGAAGATATCACCATTATGATCGCTCCGGACAAACAACATCAAGGTATCGGAACCGCTGTGATACAAGCTCTGATCCGGCGTGCCCGTTCCCTTCACTATCCGGTTCTTCATGTACAGGAAATTTATGATTTTAACACTGCCTCCCAAAAGCTCTTTACCAGTCTCGGTTTTGTCCGGAAAAAAAAGACGGCTCTGGGGCATGGTTACCTGCTGCGGCTGGATTTATAATGCATATATCAAATCAGCCATTCACCTTACAGCTTTGATATCCTTAATCGATTTCCGGCATAAAATATATTTCATCAAATGGACTTCACCTATTCCCCCCTATAGAAAGCCATAAGTTACCGCACAAATATTGGCAATACAGGGTTTTGACAATTTCCTTGCTAAATGACAATTCTTAAAATACACCAAATTATACTTCTTTGGATAACAAAAATTGTTCTACTTCCTCTTTTGATGGTATTGAAGGCTACCCTCTTTCTCCATTATATAAAATACCCTTAAGCAGACTTTCTATTTCACGAACCTACTTAAGGGTATTTATTCTATCAAACTATCAGGGCTGTTGCAGTCCCCTATTTCACACTCAGCCGAACCAGCGCCCTCTGAAGTTTTGCCTTCACAATTTTGTAATCCCTGTCAGAAAGTCCGCCCTTTGCCAACAGACTCTCCGCCCGCTCCTTGGCATTCTGAGCTCGCTTTTCATCAATCTCATCCTGCCATTCCCAGGTGGTAGCCAACAGATCACAGGTACCGTTTATCATAGAAAGCATTCCGCCAATACAGGCCGCATTTCTCCGACTGCCGTCCGGGAACACCACATGGGCTTCCCCCATGCCAATGGCAGTACAGAAATTACAATGGCCAGCCAAAATAGCCAAATCTCCGGTAATACTTCTGCACACCACCCGCTCTGCCTCTCCTTCATAGAGCAGTCCGTCCGGCGTTCCGATTCTTAATGGGAAGCTCTTCATAGATGTCCTCCCTTCTTACAGCTTCTTTGCTTTTTCAAACACTTCATCAATGGTTCCTGCGAACAGGAAACAGCTCTCCGGAATATCGTCGCACTCTCCGTTTAAGATCATGCGGAAGCCCCGGATGGTCTCTTTCAAGGGCACATACTGTCCCGGCATACCGGTAAACTGCTCTGCCACAGAAAAGCTCTGAGACAGATAGCGCTGTACCTTACGAGCCCGGTTTACAGTCTGCTTATCTTCCTCGGAAAGCTCATCCATACCCATGATGGCAATGATATCCTGCAGCTCTTTGTACCGCTGCAGCACGCGCTGCACCGCTCTGGCCACCTCATAATGTTCGGTGCCCACAACCTCCGGGGAAAGGATCCGGCTGGTAGAATCCAAGGGATCCACAGCAGGATAAATACCCTGGCTGGCAATATCACGGGACAATACGGTAGTAGCATCCAGATGGGTAAAGGTGGTGGCAGGAGCCGGGTCTGTCAGGTCATCTGCAGGCACATAAACAGCCTGAACAGAAGTAATGGAACCCTTTCTGGTGGAAGTAATACGCTCCTGCAAGGCACCCATATCCGTTGCCAGTGTAGGCTGATATCCTACTGCGGAAGGCATACGTCCCAACAGTGCAGACACCTCAGAGCCCGCCTGGGTGAAACGGAAAATGTTGTCGATGAACAACAGCACGTCCTGATTCTTCACATCACGGAAATATTCCGCCATCGTCAGGCCGGAAAGTCCCACTCGCATACGCGCTCCTGGCGGCTCATTCATCTGACCGTATACTAAAGCGGTCTTTTCAATAACTCCGCTCTCCTGCATCTCATTGTAAAGGTCATTTCCCTCACGGGTACGCTCTCCTACTCCTGTAAATACAGAAAGTCCTCCGTGGGCTGTAGCCACATTATGGATCAGTTCCATAATCAGCACAGTTTTTCCCACTCCGGCACCGCCAAACAGACCGATCTTACCGCCCTTTGCATAGGGACAGATCAGGTCAACTACCTTGATTCCTGTCTCCAGGATCTCCGTTGCCGGCATCTGGTCTTCGTAAGCCGGGGCAGGACGATGGATTGCCCAACGCTCCTTAGCTTCCGGAGCAGGACGGTTGTCTACCGGGTCACCTAAAAGGTTAAATACCCGTCCCAGACATTCCTCGCCTACCGGAACGGTAATGGGTCCTCCCGTATCCACTGCCTTGGTTCCCCGAACCAGACCGTCGGTGGAATTCATGGCAATACAGCGGACTGTATTATCTCCCACCTGCTGAGCGACTTCGGCGATCAGCTTAGAGCCTTTATTGTCAATCTCAATGGCATTCAGCAGCGCAGGCAGCTCATCATGAGCGAACCGGATATCCAGTACCGGCCCGATTACCTGAACTACTTCACCAATGTGTTTTTCGCTCATCTTTGAATCTCCTTATCATTTTCTAAGCAGCAAAACGTTCTTGTCATCCTGCTGCCTGTCATTCGACTATCTTGCGAATGCCAGGGTAGCAAGTCCCTCTTTTGAAAAGACTTTGTATCCTCCCCGGCATCCAAAAAGCAAATGCTTTAAATTCCTTCGGCACCTGCCACAATCTCCGTAATTTCCTGCGTGATGCTGGCCTGACGGGCTCTGTTGTAAAACAGATTCAGCTGTTCAATCATCTCCCCGGCATTCTTGGTGGCCGCATCCATAGCCATTCTTCTGGCTGCCAGCTCGCTGGCCTGAGCTTCACAGACACCGCCGTAGATCAGACCTGCCAGATACTCCGGAACGATGGCATCAAATACCACCTGGGCATTGGGTTCATAAAGGATCAGCTCCCGGCTCTTCCCTCCGGCTTCCTCCCCCGTCTGCTCCTTTGCCACATCTGCAAGGGGCAGCATGGAGATCACCTCTGGAGTCTGAGTCAGCATAGACACAAAGGTAGTGTAGCAAAGCTCAATGTGACCAAATTTTCCTTCCCGGAACTCTCTGCACAAAAGATTTGCAATTTCGAAGCCATCTGCCACAGAGACTTCCGCAATTTCTGCAAATTCCTCTGTGAGACATTCCACTCCTGTCCGGTGGAAATATTCCACAGCCTTCTTTCCCACAGGCAGCACCACATAATCCTTGCCCGCCGCATCCATCTCCAGGCGCTTAAACAGATTAGCATTATATCCTCCTGCCAGCCCTCTGTCTCCTGCCATAACTACATAACAATACCGGTCACTGGCTGCCTCTCTGGCATATACGGAAGAAAAATCCGTATTCTCTCTGGCAATATTCTGCAGCGTCTGATAAAGCTCCCGGAAATAAGGACGACAGCCATCCGCCCGTTCCTTTGCCTTCCGCAGTTTGGAGGATGCTACAAGCTCCATGGCCTTGGTAATCTGCATGGTGTTCTGCACGCTCTTGATCCGCAGTTTCACCGATTTCATATTCGCAGCCATACGTTTCCTCCTTCATCACGTTATTTTTCAGGTTTTGTATCTAAAAACTGCCGGGTATAGGCATCCAGCACTTCCCGCAGCTGTTCCTCAGTCTTTTCATCCATCTGACCGGTGGTACGGATCTTCTGCATCACCTCTGCACCCTGAGCATCCGTATCCAGATAAGTATACAATCCAGCCTCATAAGACTGCACCTCTTCCACCGCCACCTTGGCCAGGCTTCCCTTCGTAACCGCATATAGGATTGCCACCTGTTTTTCTACCGGAACGGGAGCATTCTGATTCTGCTTCAATACCTCCACGATACGGGCTCCCTGATCCAGACGCGCCTTTGTATCAGCATCCAGATCGGAACCGAACTGTGCAAAACTCTGTAGCTCACGGTACTGAGAATAGATCAGTTTCAGAGTACCTGCCACCTTCTTCATAGCCTTGATCTGCGCATTTCCTCCTACACGGGAAACGGAAATACCCGGATTTACCGCAGGCATCACGCCGGAGTGGAACAGCTCTGTCTCCAGGAAGATCTGACCATCTGTAATAGAAATCACGTTGGTGGGAATGTATGCAGATACATCCCCGGCCTGAGTCTCGATGATCGGCAAGGCTGTAAGAGAACCGCCGCCGTGTTCATCATCCAGCTTGGCTGCACGCTCCAGCAGTCTGGAGTGCAGATAGAAAACATCTCCCGGATAAGCCTCTCGCCCTGGCGGACGGCGGATCAGCAGGGACAGAGCTCTGTAAGCCACTGCATGCTTGGAAAGATCATCATAGATCATCAGCACATGTTTTCCATTGTACATAAAATACTCACCCATAGCACAGCCTGCATAAGGTGCAATATACTGCAGAGGGCTGGCCTCTGAAGCCGTAGCCGCCACCACAATGGTGTAATCCATAGCGCCGTTTTTCTGCAGATTTTCTACCAGTGTAGCTACCGTAGAGCGCTTCTGTCCGATGGCAACATAGATACAGATTACATCTTTCCCTTTTTGATTCAAAATCGTGTCTACTGCAATAGCAGTTTTACCAGTCTGACGGTCTCCGATGATCAGCTCTCGCTGGCCCCTTCCAATAGGCACCATGGAGTCAATGGCTTTGATTCCTGTCTGGAGAGGCTCATGCACAGATTTCCTCTCACAGATACCGGGAGCAGGGCTCTCGATGGCACGATATTCCTTGGTCACAATGGGACCTGCCCCGTCAATGGGCTGCCCCAGTGCGTTTACCACCCGGCCGATCATAGCCTCTCCCACCGGCACAGAAACCACCTTGCCGGTGCGCTTTACCGTCTGCCCTTCACCAATGTTCTCATCAGAGCCAAACAGTACGATGGAGACGCTGTTTTCCTCCAGGTTTTGAGCCATGCCAAAGCTGCCGTCCTCAAACTCCAGCAGCTCACCGGCCATGCAGTTGGTCAAACCGCTGGCTCTGGCAATTCCATCACCCACCATTAAAATCGTACCCGTCTCGCTCTGCTGGATCGCATTGTCATAATATTTGATCTGGCTTCGGATGACTTTGGATATTTCTTCAGGTTTTAATTGCATGTTTCCTTTCCCATCCTTTAAACAATTATTTCGTTCAGTTTCTTAGAAAGTCCGGTCAGCCGTCCCTGCACAGTTCCGTCTAACTGCTTTCCTTCCAGTTCTATCCGCAGACCGCCCAGCACAGAAGGATCTGTCACTTGAATCAGATGCACTGTCTTTCCGCTCATCTTCTCCAGCTTCTCCTTCAGAGCAGCCAGTTGGCTCTCTGTCAGCGCTACTGCACTGGTAACCGCTGCCTCTGCAATATTGTGGTCTGCATTATACCGCCGTACATACTCCTCACAGCATCCTGCGTATTCGCTGAGAATATTTCTCTCGCACAGCAGCTTCAAAAAATTCAGTAGATAGCGCTCCGCCTGGCCGCCAAAAGCATCCTCGATCAGTTTTGTCCGCTCTGTTTTGGGAAGGGACGGTTCTGACAGAAGCCGCACATAATCCGGATTCTCCCGAAACAAAGTGCGGACTTCCTGAGTCTGCTCCATCAGCACTTCGGTAAGCCCCTCTTCGGCAGCAAGCTCATAAAGGCTGCCGCCATATAATCTGGCAGTCGCCGTCATGATGTCTCACCTACATTCGCAATAAATTCATCAATGAGTTTTTTGTGATCCTCCTGACTGATCTCACGCTCGATTACCTTTCCGGCAATCTCCATCGCCATATCGCCAATTTCATCCTTGATTTCATTGACTGCTTTTCTCTTTTCCTGAGCAATATCCTTCTCAGCCTTCTGCTTCATGGCTGCTGCCTCCATGGCCGCGCCTTTCAGCAGTTCTTCGCTCTGAACCGCTGCCGTTCTCTGGGCTGTGGTCAGAATCTCGTTGGCCTTGCTCTTTGCCTCTGCCATGTTCTGCTCATACTCTGCTTTCATGGCTTCCGCTTCGTCCTTCGCCTTCACCGCATCCTGGATCTGCGCATCTGCCATCGCTTTGCGTTTTTCCAAAATTTGATTAATGGGCTTAAAGAGAAAACGCTTAATGAGATACACCTGGAGGAACAGATTGCAGATCATGGCCACAAATGTCCATGGCACAATCCCTACTAATTCCTGTACCTGCATAACGTATAACCTCCTGTTGTTCTTCACTGTCTCCTGCAGGTAGCTTCACCTGCAGGCTCCGCACCTGGCCCTCATGGACTGCTCCCAGTCCTGGTGACCAATGGGCAGGATCCTTATCCCAGGAAGTTCATAAACATGCCCGGTGCCACAAAGATCAGCAAAAGACCAGTAACGAAACCATAAATACCTGTGGTCTCTGCAATGGCACATCCAAGAAGCATGGTAGAAGTTACATCACCTTTGCACTCCGGCTGACGGCCGATAGCCTCCAAAGCCTTTGCAACCGCATTACCTTCACCAATACCAGGACCAATACCTGCAATCAAAGCACAACCTGCACCAATCGCACAACCTGCTAACGCAATACCTTTTGCCAGTAACTGAAAATCCATTGATTCATCCTCCTATAATTCCATTTTCTAATTAAGTGCTGCCCCTCCAAAGTTCCTGTACCTTTCTGAAACCAGGTTTGATTCCGCCTTTCCCCAGCTTCTTTCGGTCAGCTTGCTTCTTTAAGGCCGCTTTGCCAAGGCTCTTCCTTACCTTGTTCAGAGCCTATCCACCGGCTTTGCCGGATGTTTTCGTCGGGGTTACCCCTCTGCCGCATTGGCAATATACATGGTGGTAAGCATACAGAAAATAAATGCCTGCATAAACCCGGTAAACCAGTCAAAATAGAATGACAGGATCGCCGGAATGCCTACCGACAAAATGGGGATATGTGAGAGCACATCACCCACCACGCCGGGAATCAGTCCCAGCAGTGCGGAACTGGCCAGGGCCAAAGCCGCATAGATCAGTCCATTGATTACAATACCGGAAAGAATGTTCCCAAAATGACGGCAGGCCATACTAACTGGTGTCGCCAGCTCGGAGAGCACATTAAAAGGCGTCATGATAGCAATCGGGGTGGTAAATCCTTTCAGATAACCGCCCACACCTCCTGCCTTAATCTTCTGTCCGGTAATCATAATAAATACAACTACCGCCCAGGCTGCTTCTGTGGACAGATCTGCCGTTGGGCTTCTAAGACCGGTTAAACTAATCAGATTGGAAACCAGGCTGGTAATAAACAGCGCTGCCACAAAGGGAATCAGATACCGGAATTTCTCTCCCATGTTCCCAATCACGAAGCTGTTGGCCTTCTCCACCAGCATCTCTGCCAGCGCCTGCCGCTTGGAAATATTTTCCACCTTCAGATCTCTGGTCAGCCAGATACACAATCCTGTAATCACCAGCATCACAATCCAACTGACCACAATGGTTTCACTCAGCTGAAACCTTCCCAGAATGGGGAAATCAATGGGCACAGTAAAAAAGACCTTCGCTCCGGAGATATCAAGTTCCATTAAACATCACCTCCCGTCTTATTTGGTTTGAAAATCGCTCTGGCTTTGATACCAAAGCTGGGAAATAAAAGCGGTACGATGCCGGCCGCAAACTGAAAGCACGGCGCCGCAATCGCCACTATAATCCACAAGATCTGAAGCATCAGACGCTGAGAGTAGCTGGCCTTCATCTGCATTCTGGCTGCGTCCTCATTGGTCTGGCCGGCCACCTTCTGAACCGTCAGCCCCATAAGGAAGAAGTTCAGCACTGCAACAGCCCCTCCCACCAGACCACCCAGAATCACGGTATAGTCAAAGGGTACCTTCTCTGGCATAAAGCCGTGAAGCAGGGCAAATACCACCCACATAAGCGCCACACCAATACCAGTATAAAGAATAATATGTTTTGTTTCTTTTTTTACTGCCGGCTGGATATTCTCAAAAAATTTACTCATAGCTGCTCCTCATCATCCTATGTTCTGCATAAAATCATCAATCCTGCTGCTCAGTCATGTCTGTTAAAGAAAACCTTTTCTTTTTTTTCTTTCTTTTCCTGACTCTGTTTCTTCAGCACAGACAGATACAGCTTATAAGCCACCATACCGGATCCCCCCAGACCAAAGAAAAAACCAAAAATAAAAATCCAGCCGCCCCATCCGAAACGACTGTAAAGCCACCAGCACAATGCCAGGCACAGCAAAAGCGGCGTGATCAGGGAAAGTCCAAACTGCGTCAGCAGGGAAAGATTCTTCAGCATATTTGACCAGTTTTTCATTTTGGCTCTCCTTAATATTATCTTTCTATTTTATAGTATTTTTTTTATAATGTCCAGCTTTTGCCTGCTGTTGTACCCACTTTTTTATGTAATTTTCATAAATTCCTTTTTTTCTCGATCTGTGTATGGTAGTATCAATGTACAAGAGACGTATTATCCCCTATACACGGATGCTACCATCTGTGTATAAAACACAAGTCCGGTCTCTGCATGAGGCTGGCATCCCTGCAGAAGACTATGCATTTGCTGTATACCCGCAATCGTTTCTTCCGACAAACGGAAAGGAGGCGCTCTTATGCTCACTCTATTGAACCGAAAAAAACTTTTGACAGATGTTTCCTCAGAAGAAATTGCCAGAGTGATCGAAATTTTAAAGCAAAACCATCTGGAATACGAAGTTGTGTCCAAACGAACTCAGTCTACCTATGCCATGCATGCCAGGGCCAAGCACGGAATGCGCGCCGGATTTGGAGAGGCCCGGGTAGTCTCTGATTGCATCGGCCCTGTCTCCTTTGTTTATCATATTTATGTGCGCGGGAAAGATCTGGCCAGAGCCAGAAACCTGGCGGGAATATGATCTATTTTTTGGAGCAGGCTTTTTCCTCTCCGAATGCATACTGCAGATCCAAGCGGCGCCTTTTGCACTTCTGCCCGTCACATTTTTATGGAATCGCTGCCGCTTGGCAAAAAATCCCTCACTCTTCCCTCCAGATTTCCCGACAAATTTCTATAATCAAAAGCAGACTGGCAGGACCGGTGATGATTCCTCCCACGCCGAACAGACATACCCCTGCGTAGACCGCAAGAGCAAACACAAAAGGATACACACCGATTTTTCCACCCACCAGCCTGGGCTCCAACAATTCCCGAACTGTATTGGTCACCAAAAAAAGCAGTCCGTACCCCAATGCCTGCTTCCACTCTCTTTGCAGCAAAAGCACGATGCCCCACGGTATCAGCACTGTTCCAGTCCCTAAAAAAGGCAAAGCATCCAATAATCCGATCAGTATCCCCAAAACCAGGAAATAAGGATTTCCCAAAAGATACAGTCCGCCAATACAAAGCAGGATAATGATGCCCATAATGATCACCTGAGATTTCAGGTAAGCGCCTCCTACCTGAAACATCCGGTCAGTCACATGCCTCACATGACGAAAAGACTGGTAACTGTTAAGTTTCTCCCGAATTTCATCATAATCTTTCATAAGCAGCAACATGGCAATATAAATCAGAAACACAAACCCAATCACTTCTATGAAGCCTTTCACATACTGTACTGAGTGATTAAAAAGCTCCGGAATCAACTTTCCGTCTATCTGAACCTGAACATTTGCAAGAGTGCGGTTTACCAAAGACCGAATTCGCTCTGCCTTCACCCCTAGTTGTTGTTCCAGAGACAAGCAGCAATCATCCAGAAACCGCTCCATCTGATGCTGGTAGACATCAAAATTAGAAAGTATCTGAAAAACCTGTTTTACCACCGCACCTACTAAAAAATAGACGCCCACCCCTACCCCCAGAAATACAAGGAACACCAGCACCCCCATAATCACTTCCTTTTTCCATGGAAGCTTACTTCGGATCTTTTTCAACACAGGGTGAAACGCCTGCACCAGTATCCAGGCAATCAAAAAGGGAATTACATAGGGCAGCACATATTTCATAGAAAGAAATACTGCCAACGTAACTCCCAAGATCACTGCTATCTGTCTTTTCTCTGTCATTCTCCTGCATCCTTTCACCTGTCTGCTGATAACAGCCCCACAGCAGACCAATCCGTGTCCGTTTACAGAATCCCTTCGCCCTGTACACCGACCTGTGATTCTAGTATGGATGCAAATTCCTGAAAATATTCTCCTTTTGGCCTGCAGGAAAATCTCATTTTCCTTCCGCTGCCCGGGTGAAAAAACTCCAAAAAAGCTGCGCAGAGAGCCAGCGAAGCAGGACTGTGTTCCTCCATCCCGTACTTCCGGTCTCCATATAGGGGCATCCCTGTCCCTGCCATCTGCACCCGGATCTGATGATGGCGTCCGGTATAAAGGCGGATCTTTACCAGCGCTTTATTTTCCTCCCTTTCCAGAATCTCATATTTCAGCTTTGCCAGTTTTGCCCCTGGCTCCCCCGCCTTCCCAATGCGGGAGGTATTGGTTCTTCCGTCTTTCACCAGGTAATCTTCAAGAGAATGGAACCTTCCCATGCCAGTCTTGTTCCCTCCGCAGAGTTCTTGTCCCTGCGGATCCGCTTGACCTGGCTTCTCCTTCCACGATCCCTTTTCCTGAAAACCTTCTTGATCTGGCTTCTCCTTCCAAAATCTTTTTCCCTGGGAATCGTCTTCGTACAAGTTCTCTTCTCCCATCTCCTGGCTTCTGGGGTGCTTCGAAATTCTGTGTGTAGGCAGGTGCGTGACTGCCAGATAAGTTTTTTTCATTCTTCCATCCGTCAGCTGCGCACTCAGTTTCTTTGCCGCTTCCGGAGTCTTGGCAAATACAAGCACTCCCTCCACCGGCTGATCCAGCCGATGCACCACTGCCAGATAGGGTTCTCTCTGTTTTCCCTTTTCCTGCCCTTTCTCCCACAGATAATTCTTCAGAATGCTCTCCAGATCCTTCACGCCCATCCTTGCACTCTGAACCGGCAGTCCGGCTTCCTTATAGCAGACCATCAGCTGCTTATCTTCATATAAGATCTCCATATCCCTGGTCTCTCCTGATTTCTGACAATCCTTCCTGCCATCGTTGTCTCAAAATGCAATGTCGGTTCCTTACATCTTAAACCGATAGCCTACCCCCCAGATTGTCTCTATGTACTGGGGCTTTGCAGAATTAGTCTCTATCTTTTCCCGAATCTTCTTGATATGTACCGTAACTGTGGCGATATCTCCAATGGATTCCATATCCCAGATTTCCTTGAACAGTTCATCCTTGGTAAATACATGATTTGGATTCTGTGCCAGGAACGTAAGCAGATCAAATTCCTTGGTGGTAAAAGTCTTTTCTGTTCCGTTGACCCAGACTCTTCTGGCAGTTTTGTCGATTTTAAGTCCTCGGATCTCTACAATATCATTGGCCTGCACGTTCATATTTACCAGACGCTCATATCGCGCCAGATGTGCTTTCACTCTGGCTACCAGCTCGCTGGGGCTGAAAGGTTTGGTCATGTAGTCATCTGCCCCAAGGCCCAGTCCCCGGATCTTGTCAATGTCATCTTTTTTCGCTGAAACCATGATAATAGGAGTATTTTTGGTCTCCCGCACCTGCTTGCAAATGTCAAAACCATTGATGCCCGGAAGCATCAGATCTAAAATCAAAAGATCAAACGATTCCTCCAGAGCACGTTTCATTCCCTGCATTCCCTCGTTCTCTATCTCTACCTCAAATCCACTGAGTTCCAGATAGTCTCTCTCCAAATCTGCAATACTGATCTCATCCTCAATAATTAATATCCTGCTCATACAGATACCTCCTGATATTTTCTAAGCACAAAGTGCAAAGTTGTTCCCTGGCCAATCTTGCTGCTGACCCATATCTTTCCCCCATGATCTTCGATAATTTTTTTTACTATGGACAACCCGATACCGCTTCCACCCTGAGCTGAATTTCTGGAAGCGTCTGTCCGGTAAAAACGATCAAAAATATTGGGAAGATCTCTGGCTTCCATCCCTTTTCCGTTATCCTCCAGCTCAACCTGAATAAAATCTCCCACATCTGTAATCCGAAGCTCGATCTGCCCCTTGGGTTTATCCAGGTATTTGATAGAATTTCCCACAATGTTGTTGATCACCCGCTTCATTTGCTCCGCATCTGCGATTACCATAGTGCTCTTATCCACCTGGTTCAAATAGGTAAACCGAATATTTCTCCCCTCCAGATCCAGGCACAGCTCCTCTGCACAATCATCGAAATACTCCGCCACATTCAGCTTATTAAACGTATAGGGTATCCGGTTGGTATCAATTTTAGAATAAAAGGTAAGCTCATTAATCAACCGGTCCATATCGTTGGCCTTATTATAGATGGTCTTAATATAACGATCCATTTTCTCCGGCGTATCCGCAACCCCATCCATAATTCCTTCCACATACCCTTTCACCGTAGTGATGGGCGTCTTCAAATCATGGGAAATATTGCTGATCAGCTCCTTACTCTCCTGATCAAACTTCTCCCTTTCATCTTCTGACTCTTTTAGCCGGCTGCGCATAGACTCAAAATCGCCGCAGAGCTCACTGATCTCGTCATCTCCCTCTGTCTCCAGAGTAAAATCAAGATCACCGGCCTTTACCCGCTTGGTAGCCTCTTTCAGCTTATTAAGCGGAGTAATGATGCCCGCATAAATCCAGAAGATCATAACACCTCCGGTAAACACCAGGATCACCACAATGGCAATCATCATGTCAACGAGCAGAGACCTCATCTGCGGAAGGCCTCCGCTTGCAGATATTACAATAAACGCACTCCCCTGGCTTCCATCCGAAAAATCTATATCAATCTGCTTCAGAAGCACCTTTACATCTCTGCCTATGTAGGTTCCGCTGTCAGAAGTCAGATCCTCCTCTCCGTAAGGCGGAAGCTGATGAAAAATTCTGTCTATATTTTCTTCCGTCCCCTTATAATAAAGCTCCTTGCCCTTTCTCAGCACAAGATAGGAAAACTTTGACTCCAGCTCTCCATTCATCTCCTCCAGATACTCCACATCTAAAAAGCTGTCCGGATCACGCTTTGCCTGGTGTTTCAGCTTATCGCACAGCGCCTCTGTAGAGCGGCTCAGTACCTGCATAGAATTCGCCAAGGACTCCAGAGTAAATTCAATTCCATAAGTTTTCTCAATAGATTTTACCTGATATTGACTGAAAAAAAAGATCGCTGCTCCAAACAGCACAATAGGCACCAGAATCACTCCGCAAAAAGCAATGATCAATCTGGTTTTTAACTTCATATCTGCCCTCACCACCCTGCTCTTTATTCTTTATAAACGACCGCATCCATCCCCCTGCTGCGAATCGCTTTTGCAATATCTGAATTTAGAGCAAAACTGCAGGAATGGGAGGTGCAAAACAATTCGTCAGGTATCTTTAACCCTGACAACTGTGCAAAAGCCAACACTCATTGTTCCTTGTATTCCGTTGCTGACATCTAATAAGAGTATACCATATCCTGTATCTTTTATCATCTAAATAAAAATTCCTAATTCTAAATTTTCTATAAAAGCAGAACCGTCTTTTTTATAAAACATGCTCGTTTATGGAACGTAATTCAATCGAAATGAGATTTAAAAATCGTGAAAGGGACTCTTTCTAAACACGATTTGAGTTTGAAAACGCTTATTGGAATGTTTGGTGCATCAAAACCAGAGCAGCTCTTTTTCGCAATTTGACCGCCGAATTTTTCCTTCAGGGCTTTTGACACCCGAATCAAAAAGGGGGTGTTGCAAAAACCCTCCGGGGTACCCTTTCGAGTGATTTTTCTCCGAAAACGAACACGTTTTCTGCGAAAAACGCACCGAAAATCCACCGGGGGCTGTATTTTGCAACACCCCTCCGCCTACGGCGGGTCGCTTCAGCGACATCTTCCCTGCCCGCCGCAGTTCTTTTTTTCCTGTTTTCCCAAAATTTCTCTACCGAAAAATCTTCAGGATTTCTTCTTTATCCTTGTCTGTCAGGGTACCCTGTTCCCAGGAAACCTTCACGCTCACTTCATCGCCTTTATATCTGGGAATCAAATGCATATGAAAATGAAATACCGTCTGGCCTGCCGCCTCTCCATTGTTCTGCACAATATTCAAGCCATCGCAGCCCAGTCCTTCCACCAGCTTTGCGCCAACTTTTTTCGCCACAATCATAGCCTTGGATGCCAGCTCATCCGGTAGTTCATAGAGATTTGCCCCGTGTTCTTTCGGCAAAATCAGGGCGTGCCCCTTAGAAGCCGGTCCAAGATCCAGAATCACCCGAAAATCTTCGTCTTCATAAATGGTTGCAGCTGGGATCTCTCCATTTGCTATTTTACAAAAAATACAGTTCGAATCCTTCATAAACAATATGCCTCCTACTCTGTTATCTTATTATCTCCATTTTCACTCATTTCTTTCTGCCGCGGTTTCTCTTTTTGATTTTTAAAACCGTTGTTTCTGCTCCTGTTCTTTCATTGTGAAGTACCAGAAGCTGCTTTCTTTCCCTTCCTTCTCCCAGTCAGAAGAACTGCCATCAAAAATCCTGACACAACGCCTCCCACATGGGCGGCATTATCTGTGCCCACGTCTGTAAACCCCTGTAAAAGCATCAGCACCACCATCAGACCAAGGCGCTGCAGCGTAATGGTTCCCAACCTCCCCCGGTTACGGATCACCAGATACAAAACAGCCCCCATCACTGCAAAAATAGCTCCAGAAGCTCCTGCGGATACTGCGTACTCTCCTGTCCGAAAATCCATGGCCATGGACAGCAGATTTCCTGACAGCCCTCCCAAAAAGTAGATCAGCAGATACCGCCCCCAGCCAGCCTCCGTCTCCAGAACATCTCCAAGGAAGATCAGACAGATCATGTTATAGACCAGATGATACAGACCAAAATGAAGAAACATGCCTGTCACCAGCCGGTAATACTCTCCCTGCAATATGGCAGGAGTATAGCAGGCTCCATGGTTCAGCATAAAAACTGCATTTTCCGTATTCCCAAGGATACTCAGGATCAGAAATACCAGGCAGTTGATTGCTGTTATCAGTAAATTTGCCTTTTTTCTGGATCGGATAAAATCTGAGATTTCATTCATGCTTCTGTTTTCTTCTGCCTTTCCGGATTGCTGAATCCTTATTTTGCCACTGGAATAAACTGAAACTGGGTCACATCAAACAAACCCATATCTGTCAGCTTCACTTCGGGTATTACCGGAAGCGCCATAAAGCAAAGTGTCATCAATGGCTCTACTTCCCTGCTGACTCCCAGTTCATCAAAAGCTGCCGCCTGTAGCTTTGTAAGCATCTCATCCACCCACTCACCACTCTGATCACTCATAATTCCGGCTACCGGAAGGGGCATCTGCTCCAAAACCATTCCATCCTTCACCAGAACCACTCCGCCTCTCTGGGCGATCAGTGCCTCCACTGCACAGGCGATCTCCTGATTGCTGATTCCAACAGCAATTATATTATGGGAGTCATGCGCTATAGACAACGCAACCGCACCTCTTTTGATTCCATAACCGCGAAGCAAACCCAACCCCACGTTTCCCGTTCCGTGATGGCGTTCGATTACTGCCATTTTCACAATGTCCTGATCCGGATCATACAAAAAATCTCTCTCTGAATCCAGCTTCACCTTCGCCTGTCCCCTGGCAGTTACCACTCCTCCGGGAATCAGGTCAATTACCGTAACCTGGTCGGAATTCAACTGCATCTTCAATCTGTGAGGCCCAAAATCCTTTACATGAAAGCTCCCGGATACAGAGGAAATGCTCTTTCTCTCCACTGCTGCAAGGTACTCTCCGCTTTGTGCCACCAGTTTACCACTTTTAAAAACTTTTTCAACCTGAAATTGTTCCAAATCCTTTACCAGGACAATATCTGCCGTAAGCCCCGGAGCAATGGCACCTCTGTCAAAAAGCCGGAAACACTCTGCCGCATTTAGCGTAGCCATACGAATCGCAGTAACTGCATCCAATCCGCTTTCCACGCAGGTTCTTAAGTGACTGTCTATGTGCCCTTCCGCAAAAATAGTCTTAGGCTGACGGTCATCGGAACAGAGCAGGCATCTTCTGCTGTTCTGCTCTGTGACACCATGAAGCAGTTCCTTAAGATTATGGCAGGCAGAACCCTGGCGCAGCAGCACATACATTCCAAGACGCAGCCGTTCTTCCATCTCCTTTACAGTAGAACACTCATGATCTGTATGAATCCCTGCTGCCGCATAGGCGTTCAAATCTTTTCCCTCCAAATTCGGACAGTGTCCGTCTACCAGCTTGCCTTCTGCTGCAAGCAGCTTATCCAACACCCCGCTCTCTCCCGCAATTACACCGGGATAATTCATAAATTCTCCCAATCCCAAAATCTTATCCTGCTGAAGAAGCTCCTTCATATCCTCCGCTTCAATTACTGCTCCTCCGTGTTCAAAGAAAGTGGAAGGAACACAGGAGGGCATCATGTAGCGAATATCCAGAACCGTATTCTCTGCAGCGTCCAGCATATATTCCATTCCTTTGATCCCGCATACATTCACAATCTCATGAGGATCCGCAATGATAGTGGTAGTTCCTCTGGGCACTAAGAGACGGCCGATCTCCTCCGGTGTCACAAAAGCGGACTCTATATGAATGTGGCTCTCAATCAGCCCGGGAATGGCATAATTGCCGGAACCATCCAGCTCCATAACGCCCTGATAGCTTCCAAGGCCGGCAATCACACCATCACTGACCGCAATATCCTCCTTCTGAATCTCCCCGGTATATACATTCACCACATTGCAGTTTTTAATTACCAAATCCGCTAAAACTCTGCCTGCCGCCACATCAATCCGTTTTTTCAACATTTCTTTCTTCATCTGCATTCCTCCCCTCTGAATACCTTTTTCTTTACGTAAATCATATCGCATCTTACGGGAAAAATCCACCGAAGAATTTATTTCCAAAACAGGAACGTAAAGCAAATTGATTGAAAGTCGTATTTTGAAACCATCCGCGCTGGGAAAGCGATGCTGATCCTAACGAACCCGGTATCGTAAAGTTGCCAAAAAAATCCCGTCTCCCCGGCGAATCTCTCTTTGCTCCCTTGGTCTTAACCGTTCTCCATTGACAAAGGTTCCATTCATGGAGTTCAAATCTGTAATATAAAAGCTCCCCTCTCTTTTCTCCAGCTTCGCATGAATTCTGCTGACACTCTCTGAACCCAGCCAGATATCCACCTGATCCCGTTTCTTTCCAAGCACCGCCGGAAACTGACTTAAAATAATGTCCGGATATTGACCAGGTTCCAGACTCGCCAGATACAATGGATCTTCAAACTCCTCCTGTGTAAGGCATCTGGTCTCCCCATCTTCTGTATTTTCCTTTTGCGTATCATACAAATCTTCCAGGAGCTGTTCCAGAAATTCCTCCTCTTCCTCCTCCTCTTCCAGCCAATACCCTTCCTCCTTCTTCTTTTTCCCTGTAATTGTTCCATAAATAATCCAGGAAACTGCCAGAAGGAAAAAGGCCAGTCCTCCAGTTTGAGCCAGATCCAGTCCTGCAAAGTAAACGATTCCCCCAAAGATCAATACAAGAAAGATAACCGCTGCGCCGCATAGAACTGCATTTTTTATCCTGCTGTTTCTGGTGCTGCTGATATTTTTATCGCTGCTGTCTTTGCCGCTTTTATCGTCTTTGATTCTCCGTTTGCCTTTTTGACCTTTTTCCTTGTCTGATATTCCGCTCTCAAACGCTCCTTCTCCTTCTGTCTCCTCCAGCCAGAAGCGCTTTTCTGTCCTCTCGTTTTCTTTTCTGCTGCACTCTGTTTTTCGTCTCTGTCTCTCCTTTTCCGTTTTTCTTTCCCATTGCCCCTCTTTAAGACCGGCTTCTCTACCTCTCCAGCCTTCCGAATCCTGATTTTCTCTTTCCGGAATACGATACCTGCAGACTTCCGGAATCTTATCCTCAATCTCATCCTCTGCCTGTGTATTTTCTTTCAAAAGTTGGTTTAACGTTTCCCACAGGCTGAAATTTTCCTGGGACACACTCCCGTAAAATTGATAGCCCAGTTCCACTGCTCTGCGCTCTCCGTGATCCAAACGTTTTAAAATGTACTCAGCCAAACTGAAAATATTTCTGGAGGCCTCAAGGACAAGCCCCGGACAATAGCAAAGCTGAACCTTCCCGTTCTCCGGATCCATATAAATATATTCCGGATCCAGCAAGAAATTTTCAAAATTCAAAAGATACTGCCTTGCTTTCGTCAGTCCATTCTGAATGCCTGAAAGCAGCATCTTAATATCTCTGCTCTTCATCGTACTAATTTCATAAATCTGGCTCACCGGCTGTCTGGAAGTGATTTCATAATACAGATACGTCTTTCCGTTCAGCCTGCGAAGCTGGCACTTTAGAAGCTCTGGTATCGCATTATGTTCCATCATCCGCACCGTATATTCTTCTCCTGTCACAGTCTCATTTTCCAAAATCATATAGTTATGATCCAGATCTCTCTGATAGGTAACCTCCACTCTTTTACTCCTTTAACGTATCCACCAATTCATTCAAACCGCGAATCTTCCGTATCCGTTTTGCAGGATAATATAACTCCCTGCTCCAGGAACGCTTGATGCTCAGCCGCTTCCCTCCTATCAGCTCCATGATCAGCCCCGGAAAAGGATAGCTGCCTGAAAATGTGACAGCTACCTGGGTTTTGCTGACAGACAAAGAGTTCCTTATATTCCTTGTCCCTAAAAGCCTGTTTTTTAGCAGCTCTCTTTGTTTTTCCTTCAAAATCGCCTCTGCCTTTTTCTCCTGTCCGAGATTGCTCCCCATCGCCCCTATTTCACAGCTTATCCCCTGTAAAACTGCACAGTCATGAACAAAAAAGGACAGATAGATAACAGACACCAGCACTGGAAGCAAAATCATCATCAAAAGTGCTGCCTCAACCGTAAAACTTCCCTGCAATACGATCGTTTTTTTATTTTTTTCCTTGATTTTTTCTGTATTCTTTACCATAACTTTCCCCAAGCGCCTTTCCACTTCAAAAAAGCATTCGACAAATCTGACCAGCCAGCAAAAAAGGGACAAAGGGAAATCGTTCTTTTCGCCCCGCCTTCCTGAATATCAGCAGGATGCCTGACCAAAATGCGGAAAAAAACAGCGCCAGAAAAAACAAAGAAAATGCTTCCGCAAATCCCAATGCTGCTCCGCAGGCCATAACCACCAGCGCATCTCCATATCCCATGGCTTCCCTGGTAATCCAGGAAAGAAACAGTAGACTCCCGCCAAAAGCTACGCCCGCCAAAAAATCTCCTGCTGTCAAATCTCCCTGTATCAAATGCCAAATTGCTGCCACCCCTATAAATACTTCTGGAAAAAGCCTCCTAATCTGCATGCTTCTCAAATCTGAAACCGTGCAAATACCTAAAAATACTGCTGTTACAATCTCTGTCATTTCCACGCTCCACATTTCGAACAGGGTCTCAGTGCTCCCGCATCCTCCAGAGAAACCTCCCGAATTGTCCGTTTCAGTCCGCCACATCCCAGGCTGGAATGGTAGCGGTCGCCATCCTCCGTAATAAACACCATATCTCCCCCTTGTTTGCCGCATTTTTCGCAGCTATGATATTTGCCGCCGCTGCTGTTGCGCAGATTCTTCAAACTACCCCTGGAAACCTGCCGAATCGAAAGTCTGATATGGCTGCACTGCAGATCTGTGTGATATACAGTACCATGCTCCGTCACATATACAGTCCGTTCTGAAGTATCACATTCCCCGAAAGAGTCCTCCCCGGAGGAACCAGACCGGCCAGTCCATCCCCTCACGCTTCCCCTCTGTAAAAAATGTATCCCAGGTATAGAGATACCTCCTGCGGGAAGCTTCATCTGATAGGTCATTACCAGATGAACCATCTCTTCCTCTTCCAGGAAAGAAGAAAGTAAAAAGCTTATATTCTTTACTCCTTCTGTATTCCCGGCTCGCCGAAGTACTGCAGTTCTTCCATAAATCGCGGACACAGCACCCGGCAAAACAGAAGCTCCCTCTCCATATTCCACGGCATAGGAGCTAATGGCGATCTCCTCACTGGTCTCACACAGAGAACTTCCAAAACGTGCCGCCGTATCCATCACATTGCAAAGCTGTAAAATCGTCACCATGGTAAAAAAGAACATGGGAAGAGCCATAGCGGCTTCTACTGTCAAGCTTCCTCTCAGAGAGGCAAAAAAGAATGTTCTTCTTTTGCATCTTAAGTACTTTTTTTCAGGTATATGACCATGGGTTGGGGCTTCTCGGGGAGAGAGCTTATCCTTTCTGAAAAAAATGGGTTTTCGCATGACCATGCGTAAGACAAATTCTACAAGATATGAGCTGCAGCCGAAGAACACTCCTTTTCACCTCCCTGCGAAAGTATCTAATCATATGCAAATCCGCTCTCCACTGTAACCTGCAGCAGATCGGAAGGCGTTCCCAAAAACACTGCTGGTACACGCGAAAATACCGGTTCAATCTGCCAGTTTGTCTCTTCCCGGATACCCACTACACAATGATCTATCTGGAAATTAGACAATCCTGGGGCAAGTTTCAGATTTAATTCCACCAAATCCAATCCCCTTTTCTTTTGGCCTGAAACAGGCTGCAAATAGAAAAGAATTCTCAGATAATCCCGATATGATAAGCCTTCCTGCTTATCGCTGCTGCCTTGTTCCAACAGTTGATCCAGTCTACCCAACTGCTCTAATGATACCATCCAGGTATCCGGCGTTTTGTTTAACGGAATTTTCCCGCCCTCCAGAAGAATGCGAACATCCATCAGGCTCTCTCCATAAGCCCATCCCATTAAAAGTCCATGTTTTAAAACAGTAACCAATGCCGGGATGCCCGTCCAGCCGATCAACAAACTGGCCAGCGCTCCAGCCTGACTATTCATCTGTGTATTTCCCACACAATACAGGTAATTCAAACCTTCTCTTATGAGAAGCAGCCTTTGAACCACTGCTTTTAAATTCTCTCTGTCTGACCGTTTTCCTGCAATCAGATACTCTGTCTGATACTCCAGTGTCCAATTCGTCTCTTCTGACAGATAATTAGGAAAACGGTCTAAAAGATATTCTCTAAACAAAAGATCACTGGTTAATCCTCCATGTTCCTTCTTAAGCTCCATGCTGCCTTTCTTTTTGTGTCGTCTGGAAACAAGCTCTTTTTTGGCCACTTTTTTCTCAGAAATCTCCTTTTTTCCGCAGACGATTTCCAAAATCCCCTTTTTCTTTAGTCGGTTAAGCATCTTTAACGGATTTTCCCGCTTCACCTGCTCTGCCGGATTTTCCTCAATAATTACGATTTCTCCGCCTGCCTCTGCTTCTGCCTGAGCCTGCTTTCTCTGCTGCTCCAATTCCGCCTTCTTTTCTTCCTCCTGGCGCTTAAGCTGCTCCATCGCCTGGTCAGAAATCTTCTTTCTTTGTTCGTATTCTTTCTGCTTTTCTTCTGCCTGTCTTGCATCCCGATACCATCCCGCCAGTTTGCCCACGTTGCCGGTAATCAAGGTTTCCTTCATGTAGGCTACTGCCTGCTGATAAAAATTCTCACCTTCCTGATCTGACAACAGCGCATACTCTTTAATCTCGCTGTGTTCCAGGTGTAATCTCCAGGGATCAAAGCACAGTCCGGCCACCCGCTCCTGTCTGGGACTGGCATTGCAGGACAGATACATTTGGAAGCGATCATTGACTCTGTCAATGGAAAAATCACCTGTTCCATAGGAACCGTCCACTGAGAAAATTTCATAATCCTCCAGCAGCTTTTTTTCGTATTCTCCAAAAAGAGAATAGTTTCCCATATCTGTAATGTTTGCCGTCTGTGCCCTGGCTCCCTGAATCCGGGCAGATTCTATGACCGAAAAAATCAGAGATAAAAACAATGCACTGCTAAGACTTAAAAATACGGTAATGGATCCCCTCGCATTTTTCCCTTTCATCCTCTGCCCTCCTGTCTCATTCCTTGGTTTTTTTAATACGTTCCTTAAATACTGTTGCTTTGGCTTGTGATCTTACTCAGAATATTATTCACCACTCCGGTAAGCTGCTTTTTAAAAATAATTACCAAAGAAATCAAAACAACAAGAATCAGAATAATCTCTACAACGCCTACTCCATCCTCCTCCTTAAAAAAGGACCTCACGTGTTCCATGTCTCTCCTCCTTTCCGATCTTTCTTTTTCATTCATCCTCTTTCTGTCAAAACGACAGAAATGCGGGAATGATCAGTACCGTCAAAACAACTCCAAACATCAGGATCATTGGGAATATCAGCCGTGTTCCCGCCTGTTCTCCCAGCTTTCTGGCCATACTTTTTCGTTCTTCCATGGCTGCTCGAGCCTCTCTCGCAAGGATCTCCGGCAAACCCTTTGATCCTTTTTTCAAACTCTGGGACAATAAAGACCCGAATTTTACATACTTTGGAAGTCCGCACCGGCGTCCAAAATTTTCATAAGCGGTACCCTCCGGAACTCCGCTTTTCATTTCCCTGCAGGCGCAGAGCATTTCTTCATAGACATACCGCATTTCTCCTCTTCTGACTTTCCGATACTCCTCGCCAATCCGCATAAACGCTCCCCGGATCGTAAGCCCTGCTCCCAGCAGCATCGTCATTTTCCACATGACCTCTGAATAATCCAATGCCAATTGAATCCGTCTGGCCTTTGCCTTCTCATGGATCTTCTGATCCTTCTGCAAATAAACGCACACAGGAATCACAAGCATCAGCAGCACTGCCAAAAAGGGCTGATCTCCTGTTTGCCACATCCAGGTCACCCGTTTTCCCAACGCTTTGGCAGGCAAAGCGAAAATCTCCCGGCTGGCTCCTTCCCTGTTTTCTCTGTCAATCTCCTTTTCCAATGCATCTTTTAATTTTTCTTCCTCCGAAAGTTCCGGAGGGTAGATCCTGGCTGCTGTCTCATACACCAGCTCTTTTCCCTGGCAGGAGAGTATAGCCTGAATTTCCACAATACTTCCATTTTCTTCCGGTTCTCCCACAATGCTGCCGTCCTCCTCTAAAATTCCATAGGGGAAGGTAATCCAGCTGACCGTAACAGCTCCATCCTCCAGGCTGGCAGGAAAATTTAACGCTTTTTTCACCTGATCCAAAGATTCATTTTCTCCCAGAATCCCCTCCTCCAGCATCTGTTTTCCTTTTGCCAAAAGATCCTCTATCTCCTTTTCCGTATACTTGCGCTCCTGAACTTTCACTGTAATATTCTCTGATCCTGCCCCTTCTACCTGAGCTGTCAGCTCCTCCTCCCTTTCCCCCATCCCATATCCCGGCCTGGTGAGCTGCTGATTTTCCACCAGCCTGTCTTCCCTGCTCATCGCCAACAGCATAATCCCCCCCAATAATCCCCAGTACCGCAAACAGAAACAGGGTATCGCCGATTTTTCTGGCATAATGCTTCTCCACCGCCTTGGGATCTCCTGCTGCCAGAGAAATAATTTCCATGCAAAGCTCCCTGTTCTTTGCCTTTGGTTCAGTCAGCCTTAGCTTTTTTACCAAAAACTCTCCTGCTTTTATAAAAGGATTTTCCTTCCGCCTCATTTTCACACCTTCTCGCCACCTTTGTTCCTGCCTTTCAAAACAGCCTGCTGCACCCTGACCTTCCCTAATTTATACCTGAATATCTATGATCTTTCTCCCCCAAAAATAGGCGGTCAGATACACAATAAAACAAATGCTCATGATAACGATTCCTACCCAATTTCCATACATTGCATCTAAAAATCCTGGTGATGTCAGTTTGACATAGCCCAAAATAAGCAAGGGGATCACACTCATCATATTCTGTTCCATCACCTTTCCCGATAAACTGGTGGCAATCTCCTGCCTGGTTTCCTGCTTTTGCTGAATTTCTGAAACAGTATTCCTGATAATTGCCAGCAAATCTCCTCCTGTACGCTTTGCCGTATAAAATACCTCTGCAAAATTCTGAATATCCTCCACATGACTGCGCTTTCCCAGCTCCATAAGAAGGGCTTCCACTGTTCTATTTAAACCAATCTGGCCTACAAGATAGCGAAATTCTTTTAAAATAAAGGCGTCCTGCTCATAGATCTTTTCCAGCTCCTTCACTGCCTCCCGAAAGGCGTTCTCCACAGCATATCCCGCCTGAAGCGAAGTACTTACCAGCTGCATTCCCGTTAGAAATTCTGCCGCCATTTGTTCTGCCCGCTGCTTTTGAAGCTGCTTTTTCCTGGTCTGCAGATATCCCCAAAATCCAGGAAGAAAAAGGATAAAAAATATCCAGGAATGAAAAAACAGATAGCTGACAACTCCATCTAAAAATAAATAACTGACCATATACTTTCCATACTCTTTTTTTGATAAATGATATGTCCCATAATCCACCCGGTCTCCTCCTGCTTTTTCCTGACGACTCCAATTCTGGCCGCCATGCATAAAAACAACATCTCAGATTCTGATATTTGTTTACCTTTCTGTGTCCTTCTTTGGCAGCTCACATCCAGGGATGCTCCCTGAATGTAACTACCGTTTTCCTATTTATATACCTATCCCGGCCCGCTGCAGCTTCTGCCTGTTTTTCAAACTGCCTACCTGAACCAAACCGCCCAGTACCCGGCCTTCCTCATCCTCGCCCTGTTCCTGAAACTCAAAGAGGGAAGAAGTTCTGATCTCGCCGGTTTCATAGTCATAACCGGTAATCTCCAATATCTCCAATACCTTTCTGCTCTTATCCCTCATGCGCCCTAAATGTACCATCAGATCAATTCCAGAAGCAATCTGTCTGCGGATTGCCTGAATAGGAATCTCCAATCCCATCAATACCATAGTTTCCAGCCTGGCAAGCATATCTTTCGGACTGTTCCCATGACCAGTGCTTAAAGACCCGTCATGTCCGGTATTCAAAGACTGCAGCATATCGATCGTCTCGTCTCCCCGGACTTCACCCACAATAATCCGATCCGGCCGCATCCGCAGACTTGCTTTGATCAGATCACGAATCGTTACCTGATTATCCCCTTCCTCATTGGCTCTCCTTGCCTCCAGGCGCACCAGGTTCTGAGCATTTTGAATTTGCAGCTCCGCATTATCTTCAATCGTAATGATTCGCTCATCTTTTGGTATATAATTGGACAACGCATTTAAAAATGTCGTTTTCCCTGAGCCTGTACCGCCGCTGATAAAAATGTTATACCCTGCCTGCACCAGTTTTTCCAGAAATTCCGCCGCCTCCTTGGAAACTGCCTTCCATTCAATAAGCTGTTCCATAGAGATGGGATGATCCGGGAAACGGCGGATCGTGATTATGGGTCCGTTTAGCGCCACTGGTGCCATCACCACATTCACCCGCGCGCCGTTCTCCAGTCTGGCATCTACAATGGAAACCGCTTCATTGGCTACCCGATTGCATTTCGCCACAATCTGTTGCACAATATCCTCCAGTTTTTCTCTTGATTCAAAGTTCTTTTTCCATCGAACAATCCTGCCCTTCTGCTCAATAAAAATTCCTTCTGTCCCATTCACCATAATTTCTGTAATATTCGAATCATCTACCAGTTCCTGCAGGATATCCAGACGCCGAACAGAATTGAATAATTCCATTCGCAGCTCATTTCTTCTGGAAAGCCGTACATAGCCCCCTTCTCCAGTATCCATCAGTAATTCATCAATCGCCTGATAAATCTCCTCATCGCTCATCTCCCGATATCGCTCCAGCTTCTCCATAAGCTTTTTATGCAGCTCCTCATATTTTCTGTCTGCCACAAAACTCCTCCTATAACAGCGAATCCACCCGGTTATCCTCCTCTGCCAGCAATCTCCGAATGTAATCCCCGAGTCTTCCTTTCACCAACCGTTCAATAAGCTCCTGCCCAGCTCCATGCCCTTTCCATTCCGGTAAATGAAGTTTTCTGATCTTTTCCTGAAGCTCCGAAAGTTCCAAAGCCCTCAGGCTTTTCTCAAACTGCAGAATTTTCGCCCTGGAAATGGGATCTTCCAACACCGGCATATATACTTCTTTACACTGATTTAAAATTTGATAACACTCTTCAATCTGATTTCCCAAATCCAAAATCAGCACATCGTACTCTCCACAGGCTCCCAGTTCCCGTATAAATTGAAGCCATTCCTCCAGGTGTACTTCCCGCAGATCGCAGGGGGAAAAAGCCGGAGGAATATAATCCAATTTTCCTATGGTCTGTATCATCCCGTTTATCTTAAAAATCAAATTTCCTTCTTTTTGCCTTGCAAAATAAATTAAATCAGAGATATCTGAATGATACTTTTGAGCAAACAGCTCCTCAAAACCGCTGTATTCCTCTAAATTCAAATACAGAACTTTCTGTTTCTCTCCTAAAATCTCCCCCATTGTCAGTGCAAAGCTGGTCTTGCCCACACGATTCAGAGGAGAATATACCCCTACCAGTTTCATTCGCCCGTCTCCATCAGAAAACATGGCGCCCGGAAGAAGCGGCCCGGATTCTGCATAATAATTCATCACCTCTGCAATCAAACTGTCCGATGCCTGATATTTGTACACATGTGGACGATCCTTTATGCGATCCAGCGACTCTCCATCGGATAAAATAATGACCCGGTCAATCTCCAGCTTTTTGACTTCATCACACATGACATCCGTAGAAATCAACAGCAGTTCAATGGGATTTTTCCCTGCAAAATCTGCCAGACTCTCCAAATTTGTAAATGCATGAACTTCAAACGGAGTACACTTTCTTTCGTTTAAATACTCTGTAAGATTCCTGGCATAATTTTCCTCCAAATCGCAAATAGCAAATATTCTTTTTTTCAATTTTAATTAATACCCCCATTCATCCTTACTACATACACCAGAACGGACAAAAAGACAGGTATCGAAAAATAAAGATGACTGTCCTCATCCTCCGGTTTCCTATAAGGTTCCCACTGCCTTGTCTCTAAATATTGGAACAAATAACGTTTGAAATAACAGAGACGTGAAAAAAAATTCCGTCTTTTTAGAAATAGGATGGAGGAAATAACTCCTCCTATAAGAAATGTATCAAGAATACTGTAAAACCCGCCTGTCGGCCCAAGAAAGCCGCCAATCATGCAAAGCAGTTTAATATCTCCTGCCCCTATCATTCGGAAATAGTAGAGAATCCAAAGAAGTACGATCGGCAGCATTGCTCCAGATAGAAAAAATAACAATCCCATCCATCTGAAACACCATAGCTGATAGGTCACTCCCAAAAAGAGCCCCGTAATGATCACTTCATTGGGGATACGTTTTTGGGTAATGTCCCATAACACCGCAGCTCCGATAAAATGCAGAAGGAAAAACAATGCAACGTTTCCTTCGTAAATATCCGGATGCATATACACCTCCCTATCACTCTATTTATCACTTTTTGTAAGCATAACATACCTTAAATGTTTTTTCAAGTGCATTTTATATTAGATATATTTTTACTTTTTGCCAATGATAATTATACTCTAAGTATATTTTTCTTGCTGCCGGAGCCGCTGACGAACCTTTGCCCTGCGCTGCCGCTTCCTTTAAAAAATCTATATCATAAGAAATCCATATCATCCTCCAAATGCACAAAGCAGAGCCTGTTTTCTACATCTATTTAGTGACTTTATTTTATCATAGTGTTAAATTATTTGCAATAGTTTTATTCTTTTAGCAACAACTTGTTTCTCTATTCTAAATTTGTCAGCCATCTGTTGCCCTGTATCATTCTTGCATTAGCCGCTTTTGAAATACATACAAAAGAATTTCTCAGGAAGATTAGGGTGTCAAAAATCCTAATCCATAAAAAATATCCCCTCCCATTGCTCTGCGCCTTTGGGAAGGGATATTTCCAATGCTATTCTATTTTTCCACAAACCGGTTGGCCCTATTGTCCATAGTGATCCTGAACCAATCAAGGCTTAAGGTCTAACCAAAAACTGTTTACTTAGATCTATTCTTTTTCGTCAGAAGAATTCCTGCCACCAGAGCAGTAAAGGGGGCCACTGTTACCAGGCCGAAGCTTCCCACCACTGTATCCAAAATCTCCGAGGCCACATATTTATAATTTAAAATATGGTCAATGGGGGTACCTTGAGCCATGTACACCATCAAAGAGGTGACATAGCCTCCGGAATAGGCTAACAGCAAGGTAGTCGTCATGGTTCCCATGGCTGCCCGGCCCACATTCATCCCGGAAGCAGCCGCTTCCCTCCAGCCGATTTCCGGCTTTTTCTCAACCACCTCGTTCACTGCAGAGGTGATATCCACAGATAAATCCATCATGGCTCCTGAAGCTTCGATGAAAATACTGCTCATAAAAATAGAGGTAAGATTCAGATTCTGGTATCCGCTGTAGATCAAAGACTCCGAATCCGGCATGATAGCCCCGTGGATTCGAAACAAATCAGTAAACACAATTCCCAAAATACAGGTGGTAACAATCCCCAGAAGAGAACCCAGAGAGGCGGTAATGGTGCGCCTGTCAAAACCGTACACAAAAAAGATGATCACCAGAGTAAGAAATATGGTAATAAATATTCCTGTCCATACAGGAGAATAGCCGTTTAAATACGCCGGAATCAGAATCTTCCAGATGGACAGAACCGTGATCACAAAAGAAAAGATGGCAAGAAATCCCGTTTTTCCGGCCACTGCCACCAAAAGAACAGCAAACGCCAGAAACAGGAGCGCTTCCTTATCCAAACGGTAATGATCCGACATCACGCAGGAGGTAATCTCATCTCCATTTAAACTGATGCGAACAAACGCCCGGTCTCCCACCTGATAGATCTTGTCCTTCTCCAGAGAACCGCTTAAGAAATTAACCCCTTCGATCTCCTGTCCCTTAAATTCCCCATCTTCTATCAAGATTCTGCACACCTGCTCTCCGGACTGAATCAGACCGGAAGAGATCACTGCAGAATTGTCCGCCTCTGTCACACGGCCCACTGCCCGCACAGAACCCTGATAAATCAAAGCATCCTCATAGCCCGTGGGAAGAGCTATGAGGATGGCGGTCAGTATGAGACCAAAGATGGTGATCAGGAGCGGGGAGTTTTTCTTTTGAAAAAATCCGCCCTTCATCCTTATTCTACTCCTGTCAGTTCTGCCATCTTGTCAAAAATTTCTGTGTTGTCGTAGTAACCCTCAAATTTTTCCTGTCCGGCTCCCTGCACTAAAACCTCCACCGGCAGACCGGTATGTGCGTAGGAACCAAAGTTGATGCCGCTCTTATTATTCAAAATATGGGTAATGGTCACTGTGAGCGGTTCGTAGCTTCCGTACAGAACATACTCTTCCTGTCCAAACGCTTCTTCCTCTCCAGTTCTTGCCATGGTGGTCTCATAAGCTGCCTTCAGCTTATCGTACTCATACTGAGTCATCACCAGGGCCCCATCCTGCTCAGACTCCGGATGTTCATTGGCATTGTCCTTCTGATTGGAAGCCTCCTCCCCGGAAACCGGCGCCTGAAGTCCGAACAGCTCCGTCACATCCTGCATAACGGTATCAAAGTCTGTTTTGTTCTCCTTGTAGCCTGCCACATAGTCAGAGTCAAACTTTGCATAGGAGATCTTCTGATTATTCACATTGGTAAGAAACAGGTCATAATCTGTTCCGGCATAACCGATGGTCAGTCCTCCTGTCTCATGGTCTCCGGTAACAATGATCAGCGTCTCATCCGGATGCTCATTGTAAAACTCCACTGCCTCTGCCACTGCGTTGTCCAGAGCGATGGTGTCTGCCAGAGTGGAAGCGGCATCGTTGGCATGACATGCCCAGTCGATCTTTCCTCCCTCAACCATCATAAAAAAGCCATTGTCATTGTTCAGCATCTCGATGCCTTTGGATACATAGTCAGCCAAAGCCCACTCACCCTCTGCCCGGTCCAGCTCATAGGACATGGCGTCCGAGTCCGCCAGATGCTCGTCGATCACAATCACCTTGCCGTCCTCTGCTGTGAGGGCCTCTGCCTCTGACTGGGTCTTCACTACCTTGTAGCCAGCTTCCACTGCAGCATCATACAGATCCGGCTGATCTTCCTCCTTGCCTGTGGGACTTAACAGCCCTCCTCCTGCAAAATAATCAAATCCGCTCTGAATCAGCTCTTCGCCAATCTCATAGTAACTGCTTCTGGATGCCTGATGGGCATAGAAAGCTGCGGGAGTGGCATGGTTTAAATTTACGCTGGAAATAATTCCGATTTTATAATCCTTCTGAGCCTTCAGCTTTTCCGCTATCGTCTCATATTCCTGTGTAAAGTCTTCGCTCACATTAATACTTCCGCTCCAGGTCTTGTTGCCTGTGGCAATGGAGGTCGCTGTAGACGCGGAATCCGGAGCGAAGGAAGTGCTGTCATACGTCTGAGCAGATCCTGCAACAGGAAAATTCATCATTGTCAGGTTATTCTGACTTTTTAATACCGCTTTCTCCTCTCCCTCTGCAGTGACTGTCACAGGATTTTCCTCATTGGCGTTGGCACTGACAAAATAGTTGGTCAACTGTATCTGAGGATAGCTCATTCCGTCACCGATAAAGAGAAATACATATTTCGGTGCAGCAGCCGTCTCTGTTTCTTCTGCATAAGCGCCGGCTGTCATAAAAGACATAGCGGTGGCGGCGGCCAGCAGTGTTGCGGTCAATTTTTTTGCTTTCATACTTTTCCTCCAAATTTTTCCTGCAGCTTCCTCTCTTCAACGTTTCTTATGTGAAACACAAAAAGCTGCTCCCATATTTTCCGGGGATAAGCCAGGCTTATTTTTCTGTAACAGTTCAATCATGCACGAAGTCACAAAAATTTAAGTTCAAACTGGTTTGAAAACGAAGATTTTTGTGTACTTTGTATATGGCGTTCTGCCATAAGCGAGAATTTTAGCTGTGAAACAGCCAATTCAAGCTATTATGGCTGAACTGCTGCATTTTTCCTGCCCCTGTCCTATCCACATCCTTATTCTAGGAAAGGTTTGTAAAAAGCAAAATCTTTAAAAAGTAAAATGACCGTAAAAAGTTTGTGAGACTGCTCACCTGCTGTTTCCACGCTGATACAGATCCACACCGCCTCTTATTCTGCATCCTATTAAAAGCAGCGCCGGGAAAACGGCCGCCGCCAGGATTCCCATCTTCAGATTGTCCTGGAACCAGGAGGAAACGGTTCCTACCAGGAAGGGGCCGAAACCGCAGCCCATATCTCCGGCCAGCGCAAACATGGCGAACATAGCGGTCCCCCCGTTTCGGATCACCACAGACCCAATGCTGAAGATACCGGGCCACAGGATGCCGATGGACAGACCACACAGCCCGCAGCCCATAAGACCCAGGGCCGGCCATGGGGACAAAGAGATCATCAGATAGGAAATCAGACAGAGAATACCGCTGACAAAAATAAATTTTTCCAGTCGGATCTTATCTCCGTATTTTCCGTAAAAAAACCGGGAAAGCCCCATAAATACGGCGAAGGACATAGGCCCTGCCAGATCTCCCACCGTCTTGCTCACACCCAGGCTTCGCTCTGCAAAGGTGGAGGCCCACTGGCTCACAGACTGTTCGCAGGATCCGGCACAGAACATCAGCAGCATCAGGATCCAGAAGGTTTTGCTGGAAAACAGCTGTTTTACGGACATTCCCGTCTCCCCATCTTCCACCAGAGAATAGATGGGAATCTTCATGAAAGCCACTCCATTGCAGAAGGGGATCAATGACCAGAGCAGCAGCAGCAGTTTCCAGTGCGCAATCCCTACTGTAACAAAAAACAGAGTAGACAGAAGCACTACCCCTATGTATCCCCAGCAGTAAAAGGAATGAAGAAGGCTCATCATTTTTTCCTTGTTCTTGGTAGGGCAGGCTTCCACCATGGGACTGATCAGCACCTCCAAAAGCCCTCCTCCCACAGCGTACACCAAAACGGAGATCATGATTCCCAAAAAGGGATTCTCAAATCGTTCCGGCAGGATGGTCAGCAGCACCAGTCCAGCCCCTGCCAGAACATGAGCCGCCACACCGCAGACCCGGTAGCCCACTCGGTCAATGAAAAATGCTGACAAAAAATCCACGGACAGCTGAATGCAGAAATTAATCATAATCAGTGCTGAAATCTGCTCCAGCGGAATCCCATACTGCGTACTAAAAGTTAAAAACAGCAGGGGCACAAATGTATTGATCACCGCCTGCACCACATATCCGGTAAAGCAGGCATAGATCGTTCCTCTGTATTCTCTTTCCATTTCTATTTCGTTCCTATCCTTGATTAGTCTTATCTTTTTCTTACCTTGCCATCCGGTAAATTTCTTCCATATCCCGGCGATTCAGAATCTGGAAGCCGCCAATGGTACGGCCGTCATGATTGCTGCATTTTAAGGCCAGCTCTTTGATCTGATCCTCTGTCAGCTGGATTCCCATCTCATGAATAGAAGCTGGCATGCCAATCTCCCTAAAGAACTGTTCCGTCCGCTCAATTCCTTCCAGCGCCGTTTTCTTTGGATGGCTGCAGTCCATGGGAACTCCCATCACATTCACTGCATATTGGGCAAAGCGTTCCGGCTTCTGCATATAGACATATCTGGCCCAGCTTCCCCACACCGCGGCCAGCCCTGCTCCATGAGCCACATCAAAGGAAGCGCTCAGCTCATGCTCCAGCTGGTGGCTGGCCCAGTCTTCCACCATGCCGCACCCCAAAAGTCCGTTGTGGGACAAACTTCCCGCCCACATCACCTGAGCCCTGGCCTCATAATTCTCCGGCTCCTTCACCAAAACTCTGGCGCAGTGCATCACGGTTCTTAAAAGTCCCTCCGCCAGGCTGTCCGTCAGTTCCGTTCCCTCCTCTTTTGTAAAATACCGCTCCATGGTATGCATCAGAATATCCACGCAGCCGCTGGCTGTCTGATAGGCCGGAAGGGTATAGGTCAACTCCGGATTCATCACTGCAAATCTGCACCGGCTTAGATCATCATTGTACCCTCTCTTGATCCAGCCATCCTCGTTGGTAATCACGCTGGAACGGCTCATCTCACTGCCTGCTGCCGCGATCGTCAATACCGCTCCGATGGGCATACAGCCTTTGGCCTGCCGTTTATGAGCGTAAAAATCCCACACATCTCCTTCATTGGCCAGTCCGTATCCAATACATTTGGCAGAGTCAATGACACTGCCTCCTCCGACTGCCAGAAGGAAATCCACCTTCTCCTTTCTGCAAAGCTCAATCCCTTCCCTTGCAAGACTCAGTCTTGGATTGGGCTGTACGCCCCCCAGCTTTACATAAGAAATGCCTTCCCGCTCCAGAGACTGGCACACCCGGTCAATCAGGCCGGACTTCACTGCGCTGCCGCCGCCGAAATGTACCAGCACCCGGTTTCCTCCCTGCTCTTTTACCAGTTTTCCCGCTTCATTTTCTGTTCCCCGTCCAAAAACCACCTTTGTCGGCGCATAATACTCAAAATTTTTCATCTTCTTCCTCCTGCCCTGTATAAGGTCTTTCTTTCTATATTCTATAAAATCTTTCTATTACTGAATTTTCTCTTCCACCGGAAGCTTCGTCTGACCGCCGGTTTCACCGCTCATTATACCACGATTCGCACCTCCGGTGCTTATCGCTGCTTTGCAGCTATCGTGGTCGCCATTCGCTGCTCCCGGTGAACAAGCTGCGCTTGCTCCCGCTCGCTAACGCTCATTATACCATGATTATTCTTCTAATCATACACTCTTGATGATTTCTTTGCACTTTTTTTCTCTCTTTGTGACTTTATCACGGACGAAACTTCTTTTCTCCTGTATGATAGCCTCATCAGATAACAAATCTTACCTGACAAATAATTTTAAAAAAATAACAAAGAATAATTGAAAACCCGAAATTTAAAATCTAAAATCAAATACAAAATCAAGGAGGACGCAATGATGTCAGCATTAAATATCACCAAAAACAATTTTCAGGAAGAAGTTATGAACAGTGACAAACCCGTACTTGTGGATTTCTGGGCAAGCTGGTGCGGCCCCTGCCGTATGGTCAGTCCCATTGTAGATGAGATCGCCGCTGAACGCCAGGATATCAAAGTATGCAAAGTGAATGTGGATGAACAGCAGGAACTGGCTTCTGATTTCCAGGTTATGAGCATCCCCACGCTCATGGTATTCAAGGACGGCAAGATCGTAAACAAATCCATGGGCGCAAAGCCCAAGTCTCAGATCCTTGCAATGCTGTAGTTTTCTGGCAGGTAAGCAAAGAACCGTCCAAAAAGAGACCGTGCTGCAAAATCCGGTGCTTTAATAAAAGCCGGGATTTTGCAGCACGGTCTCTTTCTTATGCTTTCCTGACCGGCGGTTAAAAACCGACAGCCCGCCACACTCTATACGGTTTTTATGGTTATTTGCACTTCCAAACTTCCTATTCCTCCAGAAATCGTTCCAGCACCCGAATCGCCTTCTTGTAGTGCTCCAGATCTACCCATTCATTGGGTTTATGGGCCATGGAGGGCTCTCCCGGTCCAAACAAAAGCACCTGAGCGTCCGGCTGATCCTTCACCATAATGGATGCGTCTGTAAAAAAACTGATGCCTGTGGCTTCCGGCCGGATTCCCTCTTTTTCCATGCACCGCTTCAGCTTCTGAACCATAGGCACATGCTCCCCCACTTCAATCGCCCTGCGGTTGTTTTTCAGCTCATACTCCACCTGCAGAAGTCCTTCTGTTTTCTTCTCTTCTTCTGCAATAAGCGCTTCCGCCTTTTTCATTACTTCCGTCACGGAAACATCTGGAGTAATACGGATGTCCATAAGGATCTCACAGCGTTCCGGAATCATATTGCAGGCAGTCCCTCCAAAAATCTGAGTAATATTGGCCGTTGAATTTCCAAGAAGAGGGTGTGAAAAAGTCTCCACCCAGGTTTTCAGCTGATGGGCTATGAAAATCCCATGCTCCACCCCACTGACTCCCTGCTCCGGATAGGCTCCATGGCTGGTCTTTCCATGCAAAGAGAGGGACAGCCAAATGCAGCCCTTCTGCGCCATCCCAAGTCTCAGACCGGTTGGTTCCCCGATCAGATACTGACTATATCCAAGATTTTCTCCTTTTTTGCATACCCATTCTGCTCCCAGTCCCCCTTTTTCTTCATCACAGGTTCCCAGAAACAAAACAGAACAGGACGGTCTTTTTCCGGATCGTTTATTCTGGCACAGCGCATAGACCATGGCGCAAAGCCCGCTTTTCATGTCGCTTGCGCCTCTCCCGTACAGTACGGTTCCTTCTGTCACAGGAACCGCCGGATCAGTGTCCCAGTCTTCCCCGGCTCCGTAAGGCACTGTATCCAGATGTCCGTTCCAGATCATCCTTCCCCCCTCAGGATTCCCTTCTAAAACGGCCCTTACATTTGCATGCGTCTCATCTATTCGCTCAACTACCGCCGGGATTCCGGCATTCTGGAAATAAGCGCACAGATATTCTGCCACCTTTCCCTCCTCATCCCGGCTGTTGACGCTGGGAATCGCCATCACTTCCTGCAGCAGCTGTATTGCTTTCTCTTCTTCCATACTACCACCTTTAAGGCGGGATCGCTGCAAAATCCATTCCATGATACTCTCTTGGATCATTTAACACAGAAACTCTCAGCAGAACGCTATTTTGCAGCAACCCCCGCTTTACGCTTTGCTTCCCGCAGGGTTTTCTATTTTGTCAGATAATCCAGAATATTCTTAAACAGCACATCATAGCATTCCCAATTACAGAACTCCGGCGGCGCCCAGTGAGGTGCGCAGTCTGTGGAAAGCACCCCGCTCTTTCCCTTTCCATACTCAGCGAAAGCGATAAAGGGATCTTTGCAGATCTCTACCACGCACTCTGCTTCCGGTTTCAATATGCTCTTATTGTACCCCAGCACAGCGGGCCATTCTCCCTGGATTCCTTCCAGAACCGGATGAGACGGGCATTTCACTTCCGGTGTTACCCCCTCGCAGTGTTCCATCCGGTCATCGTAAGGAAACAGCTGTACGGGAAGTACATCCTGCACAGCGCAGTGGCACCATTTTCCCTGTCCTCCGATACCGGAAAATGTCATATAGCCTCCCACCATAAACAGAGCGCCTCCCTGAAGAACATACTCCTTCAGAAGATTGCAGCGATTGGGCATTTTTTTGCTGGCCGCAAAGGTCTGCGGAGGGATCAAAAGGGTATCCGCCCCAATATCAGACAGGATAATACAGTCGTATTCCTGCAGCCCTTCCAGGGTAAAGGGGAATTTTTCTGCCGCCTCATGGTTGGGCAGATAGGTCAGCTCATATCCAGCTTTTTCAATAGCCTTGTCGATCCAGCCCATCCCTGTTTCGTATTTTGAAGAAAAAAAGCTGTTAAATCCTTTTACTTCCATCATTGTAGCAGACCAGGATTCCCCTGCCAGTAACACTTTTTTTGCCATAATTCATTTCCTCCATAATTCTATAAATAGAGTCTCTCAGCTGTACTTGTGCGGATATCTGACAAATACCGCCAGGATAAAAGCCTCACGCAGTTTACTGTGTTCCAGGTTTGCTGCCCCAGTCCAGAATCAACTGGGCATAAACCAGAATACTCTGCCAGTACTCCTCCAGATCCAGACATTCATTGAGGGCGTGGCACTGAGCCAGTTCTCCCGGCCCGTACTGGATCGTTGGGCATTTGGCAATGTTCCTCCACAGCCTGGAATCACAGCCGGAAGGAGATCCTACAATGGGAACCTCCCTTCCGAAAACAGTTCTGTACGCATTCCGGAAGGTTTTTACAAAGGGATCCTCCGGATCCATCTCAAATCCGTTGCCGGTCTGATAAATGGTGATCTCCGGCATATGCTGCTCCATCCACACATCCGCCTTTGCGGTCCGGTTTACCGTGTCCGTAAATTCCTCGATCACCTGCTTCATGGTCATGATCCCCGGAACAAAATGTACGCAGGTCTGAAACATACATTCCTCCGGAACCGTGGAACCGGCAGTTCCCCCCTGAATCACTCCCACATTCAGGTTGGGGGCCGGCAAAAGGGGATGCTTGTATTCCAACAGCCATTCATGTTCCTTCTCATTCAGGGCCTGAATAACTTTCATCGCCTTATCAATGGCGCTGACTCCTTCCTTTTTGCAGCCGGAATGACAGGCTCTTCCTCGAAAACGAACCTGGAAAAATACCCAGCCCATATGTGCCAGAATCAGTTCTCTGGAGGTACCTTCGCAGTTTACCACCCCGTCTGCCTTCAGCCCACTCATTGCAGCCTGCATGGAACCGTTTCCCCCTCCTTCCTCGTCGCAGACTGATGTAATAATCACATCACCGCGAAGTTCCAGCCCTGCATCCCGAATCAGCTTCACAGCCATGGCAGAGGCCATCAAACCGCCCTTCATATCGGCTGCGCCCCGGCCATACACCTTTCCATTCCGCACATCCGCCTGATAAGGAGGCGTCTCCCACTGCTTCGGATCTCCCTCCGGCATCACATCCATGTGGCTGTTGAACAAAATGCTTTTTCCGCCTTTTGTTCCCTTAAAAACCGCATATACATTATACCGGTCTGTCTGATCATGCCCAAGATTGCCCTCCTGATACTTCTCATAGCATTCCCGGATCACTTCCTCTTCCATGGGATCTGTAACGATCTCATTCGCTCCCATAGACCGGAACAGAGATATCATATAATCCTGTCCTTCTTTCTCCAGACCGCCCTCAATACCGTGGCCCAGATCATGGGTATCAATATTGATTAATTCTTTCAAACGTTCTAAGTACTCTTCTTTATGCACCTGAAGTGTTTCTTCCAACAAGCCCATACGCTCTCTTTTCTCCTGCCCTTTCTAAATTTTCAATGGTTCAAAACCAGATAACCAGGGAAATGGGGAGCAAAATACCTCCGGCGGCCCCCCTCCCGGAACAGTTATCCTGACTTTCCTCTGTATGCTAATCCCCATAATACCGGATACAGGTTTCCACCAGATTCCAGAATTTTTCCACATCAATATCCACTGCCACATGGATGTTGGGCTCTTTCTTCATATAGTGGAACATATCACAGTTGGTTCTTCCATAAGATTCTTCACTGCGGATCTCCACATTGCCGTGTACATATTTCAGTGTCAGCACGCTTGGATCAATCAGATAGGCAATGGTGGTGGGATCGTGCAGCGGACCTCCCTCCCACCCAAATACCTCCTTCTGAGTCTTGCAGAAAAAGCGCATCAGATCTGCAAACAGTCTGGAAGCTTTATTACCCACCTGTTCCATCCGCTCCACAATGGCAGGATAGCAAAGCACCTTCCTGGTAATATCGAGACCGCACATGATAACAGGCACTCCGCTGTTAAATACCACATAGGCAGCTTCTGCGTCCGCGGCAATATTGAACTCTGCTGCAGGCGTGATATTTCCATTGGTGTAGGCTCCTCCCATAAAAACGATCTGTTTGATCTTCGGAATGATCCTGGGTTCCATGCGCATAGCCATTCCCACATTCGTCATAGGACCGGTGGTCACCAGCGTGATATCCCCCTCCGATTCCATAAGCTTCCTTGTAAGGAAGGTCACCGCATGTTCTTCCCCCAAAGTCCTGTTCAAAGGTTCAAATTCAGGGCCATCCAGGCCGGTTTTTCCGTGAATATCTCCGGCTGTTATTTTTTTCCGCACCATTGGCTCCGAACATCCGGCATATACCGGGATATCCAATCCCAGATACTGGCAGACATTCATGGCGTTGATGGCCGTCTTTTCCAGTGTCTGATTTCCGGAAACCACAGTGATGGCCAGAAGATCAATGGCCGGATGTCCCCCTGCCATCAAAATGGCCACCGCATCGTCATGTCCGGGATCACAGTCAAGAATCAGCTTTATTTTTTCCATTGTCCTTCATCCTTTCTATCTGTGCCTGCCTCCTGCCGTCAGCAGAGAAGACTGTTTTTTCCTGCTGATACGCATCTGTGCAGCCATGGAAATGGTAAGTACCAGAACCGTAACAATATAGGGCATCATCAGCACAAACTGAGAGGGAAGCCCGTATGCCTGAAGTCTGGCTCCCACAGAATCTGCGAAGCCGAACAGGAGACATCCCAGGGAAGCCTTCACCGGATTGGCTCCGCCAAAGTACATGGCCGCCACGCCCATGAAGCCTCTGCTGCTGGTCATATTTTCTACAAACTGGCTGCTGTAGCCCAAAGAAAGATGAGCGCCTGCCAGTCCTCCCAGAAGACCGGAAATTGCCATTGCCCGGTATTTTACTGCATTCACATTGATAGCCGCTGTCTTTGCCGCCTCCGGAAACTGTCCCACTGCCCGGAGCCGCAGTCCCCAGACGGTTTTATAGATTGCAAAGTAAAGTACGCCGATCATAATGATGGCCACCCATTCCAGCAGATTCCAGTTGTTGAATATTTTATTCAGCACTTCTATATTATCCAGGAAAGGGATATGAACTTTTGGGATAGTCACAATATCCGGGCTGGAGAAAGATCCGTTTTTTCCAAACATGGCCTGAAGCAAAAATTTGGTTACTGCCAGCGCCAGCATATTGATTCCCATGCCGATACCGCAGATATCTGCTCCAAAACGGATATGCCCCACTGCCATGATCATGGCGATCACAAGCCCCGCCAGCATGGCCGCCAGAATCCCCAGAAACCAGCTTCCGGTAAAGTAACTTACGATCACTGCAAAGAAAGCTCCCACCAGCATGATACCCTCTGTACCAATGTTCAGGATATTGGCCTGCTGGGTCACGGAAGCGCACAACGCAGCAAAAATAATCGGCGTAGCTGCCCGGAACGTTGCGTAGATCAGAGATAAATTCATTACCTTGCTTAAGATATCAATCATCGCTCATTACCTCCTTCCGCCTTCGGTGCCGGGATCGCCGGTTTTTTCCTTTTTCTCTCTTTCAGGAAATCAAACAGCGTCTCCATGGTGGCAATGATAATAAAAATTGCGGTAATGGTATCCACCAGGCCTTTGGGAATACCGGTAGCCTGCTGCATTCCCATTGCACCTGATTTCAGTACGGCCAGGAAGAATGCCATAAAGGGAGTTGCCACTACATTACTCTTTACAATCAGGGCTGCCAGCATGCCATTGCTGCCCAGATTCATTGCAAAATTGTTCAGGAAATAGCCGTAAACCCCCAGTACTTCAATGGCCCCTGCAATCCCTCCCAGAATTCCGGAAATCACCATGGCTTTGATAAAGATGCCTTTGGAATTGATTCCCACGTAATCAGCCGTATTGGGATTGGTTCCCACCATGCGGAACTTGTAGCCCATATTGGTGCGGTACAGCATGAAAATCACTGCCAGTACCAGCGCTATTGCAATAAAAATCCCTACATTCAAACTGCTGGGCTTTAAGATCTGAGGCAGCCTCACTGCCACATCCGGAGACTGGGGATTGGCAGACCCTGCAGACATGGGGCCTGATACCAGGTAAGAAGTAATATACAAGGCCACAGAGTTCATTAAAATAGTAGTACACACTTCATTGACATTGTAATACGCCCTCAAAACTGCCGGAATCAGCGCCCACAGCCCTGCCACTACCATAGCTCCTGCAAAGCAGGCCAGAAGAAGCAGAGGCTTTGGAAGGAACGTCCACTTGTAGCCAATGTAGGCCGCCGTAATGCCTCCCAGGAATACCTCGCCTTCCACGCCTACGTTGAATGCTCCCACCTGAGCTGCAACTACAAAGGCGCAGGAGGTAAGCAAAAGCGGAGTAAAGCTGGCCAGGGTAGTACCCAGATTTAACTTTCCAACAAACGCCCCCTTAAGCAATGCTGTGTATGCAGTAATGGGACTCTCTCCAATCGCAACGATCAAAACCGCTCCGATGAGAAATGTAAGCAGCATTGTGAGCAGGATTCTGATAAAACCGTCTTTAAATTTGCTCATTTCTCTACCCCTTCCTTCCCTGCACTTCTTCCGCCCATCATCAGCAGTCCCAAAGAACTCTCATTTGCTTCAGAAGCCATCATCTCCCCTGTGATCCTGCCTTCGCACATAACAATGATGCGGTCTGAAAGCGCCATGATTTCTTCTAACTCCGCTGAGATCAGCAAAACACCGCAGCCTTCCTGCTTTGCCTTCTCCAGCGTGTTCCGGATGATCTCGATGGCTCCGATATCCACACCTCTGGTAGGCTGAGACGCTACCAGAAGTTTCGTGTGCTGGGAAACCTCTCTGGCCACCACTACTTTCTGTGCGTTTCCTCCGGAAAGAGAGGAAGTGGGCAGCTTGGGATCCGTGGGACGGATGTCAAAGGCCCTGATCATTTCATTGGCAAACACTTCCTGCGCCTTTCCGTTTAACAGACCATGCCTGGTATATTTTGGATCATCAATGGTCACAGAAACCAGATTTTCCTGAATAGTCATGGCCCGGTCCAGACCGGTTTTATTCCGATCCTCCGGAATATGGGCCAGTCCTGCCTTTCGAATCCCTCTTGGCTTTTTATTGGTCACATCCTGTCCGCATACAAAAACCTTGCCTTTTTCCACCTTCCTCAGTCCGGTGATGGCTTCCACCAGCTCGCTCTGGCCATTTCCGTCAATACCGGCAATGCCCACAATCTCCCCTTCCCGCACCTGGAAAGAGATGCCCCGGATCTTGGAAGTCTCTTTCTGGCTGGGAATCCACACATCCTGCACATCCAGAATCACTGCTCCGGCCTTGTCATAATTCTTCTCAATATTCAGGAATACTTCCCGCCCGATCATCCGCTTTGTCAGATCCTTAGGAGAGGTATCTTTTTTGTCCACCGTCCCCATATACTGCCCCTGGCGCATTACCGTAATGCGGTCGGAAATCTCCATCACCTCATCCAGCTTATGGGAAATAAATACAATGGATCTCCCTGAATTTTTCAGATTGTTCAGAATGATAAAAAGATTCTGAGCTTCCTGAGGCGTCAGCACTGCAGTGGGTTCATCCAGAATAATGGTATCCGCCCCCCGCATCAGGATCTTTATAATCTCCACTCTCTGGGCCTCTCCCACAGAAATCTGATTTACCTTCCGGTCAAGAGAAACCTCCATCTGATATTCATCAATGTATTTCTGTACCTCTTTTCTCGCCTTATCAAAATCAATCTTCAATCCTTTTTTCGGTTCAAAACCAAGGATAATATTTTCCAGTACCGACAGCCCCCCCACCAGCATAAATTCCTGGTGAACCATTCCAATACCGTGCTCAATGGCTGTCTTTGGCGTTAAGGCGGATACTGTTTCTCCCTTGATGATAACGCTGCCGCTGTCAATGGGATACATTCCGTACAGCAGCTTCATCATGGTTGACTTTCCCGCTCCGTTTTCCCCGATCAGAGAATGGATCTCCCCCTTTTTCAGAGTAAATTCTCCATTCTTAACCGCCTGAACAGTTCCGAAGGTCTTGACAATGTCATGCATTTCTACTACATAATCGCTCATTGTTTTTACCTCTTTGTCTGAATTATAAGTCGAACAAGCCGCTGTGCCACCTTCGCAGCACAGCGGCTTGTTTTTTTCAAGCTTCTTTTTGTTTATTCATTCAGCAATTATGCTTCCGGTCCAAATCCTTCGTAGTTTTCTACCACGATCTCACCGTCAATGATCTGCTGACTCAGCTCTTCCACTTTATCCACAATGTCCTGTGGGAACTGATCGCCCAGAGCTTCCTTCATAACAGAGAAATCCGTCAGGCTCACACCGCCCAGAGACAGGTCAAGGTACTGTGTGCTTCCGCCTTCAAAAGTACCGTCAACAACAGACTGAATTACCAGATAGCATGCATTGTCCACACGTTTTACCATGGAAGTAAGAACGCTGCCCGGCTGATCATTATCCTGATTCAAATCAACGCCGATGGCATATTTTCCAGCCTCTGCTGCAGCCTCCAGGACACCTGCGCCAGTACCGGATGCCACGTTCATAACAATATCTGCTCCCTGGTCATACTGTGCCAGCGTCAGCTCTTTGCCCTTCAGCGGGTTGGACCATTCGCCTGCAAAGGCCTGCAGGATCTGAATATCCGGATCAATGTACTTTGCACCCTGCTCATAACCAACATAGAAGTCATGAAGCACCGGAATGTCCATGCCGCCTACCCATCCGATGATGTGGTCCTCATTGACGCCTTCAATGTCTGTTTTCTGTGTAAACATAGCCGCAGCAGCGCCTGCCAGGAAAGATCCCTGATTCTGCGCAAAGCTGATGGATTCTACATTGGGAAGATCAATGGTGGTATCAATCACCGCAAATTTGGTATCCGGGTAACTGGGGCCATACTCTGTGATGAAATCAGCAATATTGGAGGATGCGCCAATGATCAGGTCATAATCATCTTCACATGCAGCCAGCAGATTTGCTTTCCATTCATCTGCAGTTGCGCCTTCGAGGCTCTTTAATTCAATTCCGAAGTCTTCCACAGCCCTCTGTGCGCCTTCATTGCAGGAGTCATTGTAGCTCTTGTCTCCAAGGGTTCCTGTGTAAACGATACACACGCGGATCGGCTCGTCAGAAGCTGCTTCTTCTGCCATAACAGCCATTCCACCCATGCTCAACGCCATTGCCGCTGCCATTGATACTGCAATAAGTTTTTTCATGTCACTCATCCTCCTTTTTTGTTTTCCACCTTTGACGAAACATATAATCTAGTAATTATCATGTTAACACTTTTGTCTAAATTTAACAAGTATTTTTTATGTATATCTGTAAATATTTTAAAAACTGTTTAGTTTTTTTACTATAATGTCTCTATTTTTATATGTGTTATACATATTCTGCATGATGCACCTTACAGATGCCTAAATTTTTCATTTCTCTGCAGCAGTTCCCTGCATCACATAGCTACCGTTTCATCTCATATTTTTCCTTCAAAATACGATTAATCTCTTTCAGGGGCAGGGGACGATAAAAGTAATATCCCTGAATATAGTCGCATCCAATATCCCGGAGCATCTCTGCCTGAGCCTTCGTCTCAGCGCCCTCGCAAAGAACTCTCATATCCAGATTATGCACCAGAGCCGTGATACCCCGCAACAGGGCAGCTCCACGCAGCGTGACAGCCGAATTCAGAATGGAACGGTCAATCTTCACTACATCGATGGGATAATCCCGCAGATCGGCAAAAGAGGTATAGCCGCTTCCGGCATCATCCAGCGCAATGCGAAAGCCCATGTCCTTACAGCGGGAGATGTTGTCAAAGGCTACCTGCTTATTGGTTTCCACCGCATCCTCTGTGATCTCCATGACCAGAAGGTCATGGTCAAAGCAAAACCTTTTCGAAATATTCTCAACGCGAGGAACAAAAGATGCTCTGCCGATCGTGATTCTGGAAAAGTTGCAGGAAAGATACAGACGGCGCCCTTCCTTCTTCCATTGCTCCAGCTGACGGCAAGCCTCTTCGAAAATATAGAAGTCCAGCTCGGTGATCGTTCCCTCAGCTTCCATCAGCTCGATGTACCTTCCGGGAAACAGAAGTCCCTTCTGGGGATGCTCCCACCGGGAGACCGCTTCCCCTCCGCAGATCTCGCCATCCTTTCCTCGGACAACAAGCTGAAGAAACATATGGAATTCCCGGTTTTGCAAAGCATCCAGCGTCTGTTTTTTCAATTGAAGCTGTTCATTTTCCCGCCTCAGATATTCTGTCCGGGCAAATGCAAAGGGGATGTCCTTACTGATGGCCTGACGATAGCCCTGACGGGCGTTAAATAAAGCGGTTTCACAGTTTCGGTCTGAAGACTGAAGCTTATAAATTCCCGCGCGGAAAAGTGGCCGATAATCCTTTTTATAACGATCCGTATACTGATTCAGCCGTTCCAGCAGCTGCGTAATCCAGGTTTGAATCTCCTGTTCGCTGCTGCCGGGGCGGGCTACCGCAAAACCGCCGCCGCTGACTCTGGCAATAACTTCATTGTCTCTGGTACTCAACTGCAATTCATTGGCTGCAAATCGCAGTTGTTCCTCTGCAGCACTCTCGCCATAATACTGATTCACACGCACAATATCAAAACCAATATAGGCGACACAATAAAGATTCCGGTACTGATCGGAGATAAACTTCTCAAAAAATTCAATGAAATAGTTTTTGTTCCAAATATCCGTGAGGGAATCGATGCGCTCGTCCTGAACCGATGTTTTTCGATAACGCCGCAGCCTGACTGCCAGTATGATATTCAGAACCAATAAAACAGCCGCCGCTGTCGCCGTAATGAACACCCAGGAGAACTGCGGTTCCGATTCATGCTCCATCAAAAACTGAACGGAAATTCCTGCAATCTCCTGTGAAGTCAGCTCAGTCAAAGCCTTTTCTACACAGGAAATCAGTTCCTCATCTGCAATTTGGGTAAAAGCCAGACAGACATTGATAGAGCCATCTGCCGCAGGGATGGAAAGCATCGAGGCGCTGACCTGCAATCCGTCCTCTTGAATCCAGCTGTCATCTGTTCTGCAGCCGGAAATCAATTCCACCTGCTTATTTTCCGCAAGGAACCGCCGTTTATCATCCCTGCCGGACTCCACATAGGTAAATTTCAGCCCTGTTTTTTGGGCGACTTGCTCCAGCAATTCAGGAAGAATCCCCCTATAGGACTGACTTTCCTCATCGTAATACTCCACAGGATACCAGTTCGGATTTCCCGCTACATAGACAGTATCCCCGCTTCCTGTGGGTTCTGGGGTAAAAAACACTGCCGCTGCCCTGACAGGAAAGAACAGCAGTGTGCACAGCGGGACAATCAGGAGAGCCGTCCTTTTAAAATTTCTGCCGTATGCCTTGAACTTGGAAATATCATTGCCTGCGCCGGCTTTTACATAGCCAGACAGGTTGATTGAAAAGAAACTTGCCATCTCGCTTTCTCCTTAATTGAATTTCTGCCGCTCAATACGCCCCCACTGCATCTTTTTCCTGCGGTACCCCCGGAACGCAGTAGTTCTTACGAACGCCATTATAAAACGCAGACAGGTAACCTCAAACAGACACAACAGAACAGCCTTCAGTCCATCGGTAAACGAAACTTTCAGGTCGATGGTCTGGATGCGGGAGAAAAATGCTGTCAAGGACAGCACAGATCCAAACACCGCATAGACCAGGTAAAACAGAACCATAAATGGAAGGTTTATGAGATCCACAAAAAATGCCAGAATCATCGTCAGTACGCCAAACAGCTCGATATAGGGCGAGAGCAATTCATACAACAGAAAATACAGGTAGGAAATCAGGCTCACCGGCCCGTAGCGCAGGTTAGCAAACAGGCTGCGATGCTTTATCATACTCTGGAACAATCCAATATGCCACCGGTGCCGCTGCGTACACAGATCCTTCAGCCGCTCCGGTACCTGAGTCCAACAGATTGCACCGGTAGCATAACGGATACGGTAAGGCAGCTCATTGGCCAGACAGAACTCGTGCATCTTCACAACCAGTTCCATGTCCTCACCCATGGTAGACCGGTCGTAGCCGCCGCAGGCGATGACCAGATCTTTTTTAAACAGGCCAAAGGCTCCGGAGATAATGAGAGATCCGTTGAACTTGTCAAAGAGGATTCTGGCAGCAAGAAACGAGCGGTCATATTCCAGCACCTGCATGCAGGCCAGAATGCTGCGGGGTAATTGATATTCGACTACCCGTCCGTTTTTCAGCTTCACACCATTGCAGGGACGAACACTGCCCCCCACAGCGATCACATGATCGTCCTCCAGCACCGGACGAACGATCTCCCGCAGGGAATCGTACTGCAAAACAGAATCTGCATCCATGCAGATGAAGTAGGGGTACCGGGAGATATTGATCCCCATATTGAGGGCATCTGCCTTACCACCGTTTTTCTTACGCACCAGAGTCAACGGAACCTTCTGATCCATAGCAACATAGATAAATTCTTCAGGCTGACAGCCCACCTGCCGTCGGATCGGCTGACGGATCGGGTACATATGAAAAGCATCAATGAGCACCTGCGAGGTGCTGTCCTGAGATCCATCATCTACAACCACGATCTCATAAGTCTTGTAGTCCAACGCCAGCAGAGAGCGTACCGTATCCACCACGGTCAGTTCTTCATTATAGGCCGGGACAATGACGGTCACTGGCACATAATAGTTCTTTTCCAGTACATTTTTCAACTGTGCCTGCTGTCTGGTTCGATACAGTGTCGAAGCACCGATCACCACTGCCAAAAACAAAAAAGTGGAATACCCGATCAGGTAAAGGACAAAAAAAATGTTGACACCGTTTAAAAAAACTTTGATCGCATCCATAAGTCCATCCATCATACCGGCACCGCCTCCTGTTCTTTCTTTGCCTGCTGAAGATCCATCTGATATTGCAGAATCTCGCGTGCGTAACGATCTCTGCCATCCATTACGTCACCAAGATCCTCATAAGTCAGATGAAAAGACTCCAGTGACCTGGAGGCATTAAAGCGGATATACCAGCTGGAATGATTCATGGCCCGTTTCAGGGCCAGCACAGTGCGCTCTCCAGGATAAGAGGCAAGAGCAGTTGCACAGATAGCGGCATACTCCCAGCGATGATTTCCCGGATGCTCTAAAAAAGTCAGTAAGATGGGATAAGCTCTCATGTCTGGATGCTTCCCAAAATAACGAATACAGGAGAATCGCAGTTCATCATCTCGATCTTCATCAGATAACAGGGGAAGAATTTCATCGTTCCATACCGTACCGCTAAATCGGATATAATCCAGTATCACCACCTGCATGGAGACAGAGAAGGCTTCAAATTGTTTCCATAGCATTTGGGCAAGCTGCTGATGATTTCCGGTAAAGGTCAAAAGACCGTCCGTCAGCAGCTTTGCATGGTGAAAATATCCGTTCTCATCCACCCGCCGCAAAGCACGGACAACGCAGCCGCAATCGCCGGTGCTGTAAATGGTTTGCAGAGCATTTTCCCGGCAATAAAGGCTGGGCTCCTCCAAAAGCCTCATCATAAGTTCCATAATCAGCGGCACTGCCCTGCCGGACAGGATCCGGTACTTACAAAGCACATAAGCAAAATAGGCCTGCTGCATGGAACCGTGGTAACGATTCTCCGCTGCCACCTGGGTAAAGACTGGTCGAATTTTTTTTATGTATACCCAGGTCGGCTCTGGCGTCTGATGAAGGAGCCTGTCCAGCGTTTCATCAAATGCCATCAGATTGCCGATCCGGCGAAGTTTTCGGCAAAGAAATTTCTGATGATCTTCTGATACCAAGCCACCGGCCTGAATCAATTGGATCTGCTCTTTGATATCATCAGCCAAACGGGTACTGCGGCGTTTCAGCAAACGGTCCTGCCGGCGGAACACAACGATACAAACGCAGTTAAAGACAATCATCGCCAAACAGATGGCCAGATACGCATAAATCAAAGTTTCCACATTCACGCCTGTATCACCTCATTTCTCTGGCGTGGTCCAAAGGTCCTGAAGAATATAATAGGAACGTTTGAGCCGCTCATGGCTGGTCACATCGTTGCCCCAGCCTTCCAGCGGCAGAGAAGAAAGGTGGATACGTCCCTTTGTGTTCTCTGTACCTACGCCCACATACATGGTATCAATTATCTGATATGCCACCCCATAATTTCCATCATAATAATCGTCGTGGATCTCCATCCGGGAAGGATCGGCAAAGTTCAGTAATTGCCAGGGCAGTCTCACCTCAATATTATCTCCGACACAAATAAAATCTGCCAGAGAATTGAAATCAGGACTGTCCGGATTCGCATTGCCGTAGGTCAGATAGCCGGTTTCAAACGCCTCTGAACGGGTAATATACTCGCCCGATTCATCTAAAAGCTCCAAATTCAAAATCATATCAATCGGCTCAAATAAAGGTGAGTTTTTCTCCGGCTGGTTTGCCTTTACGTAGGTATCAAACCCTCTGACATTTTGCGCATAGGTAGACCGCAATGCGTCATACCGCTCCTGCACCAGCAGGCGGCTGCTTATCGTCCCATCCAGCACCAGCAGGAAATCTGCCGCCCTGTCAAAGAGCAGACCGTTATTTTCACAATAGCTGCTGCCTGTTTTCTGCGTGGTGTCGATGGGCAAATAGATCGGTTCTTCTCCAAAGGAAAGACCGTCTTTGTGAATGCGCAGATAGAGGAACTTTTCGTCATATTTCACGGAAACGGACAGTCCTTCCTGCTCTGCCACCAGATCATCTTCTGCCCATTCGGAGACATCACCATCTACATAACAGACCGACAGCTCTTTGCCTGGATCAAAAGACAACAGTCCGAAATACTGCTCGTTTGTCTGGTAGTCAGACCAATAGGGAGTCCGCTTCAGATCCACAGCATACATGGTATTCCAGGTACGCTTAAACCATTCATCCTGCCAAGAGAAAACACAGCCGCCGTTACAGCCGGATGCTTTAATATCCATCCAGCAGTCCACCAGCGCCTGTCCCTGCTCCTGTTCGGACATATTTCCCTGATTGCGGTTCGTGTTTTTATCCCGGTGCGCCATCCCCCGGCCGGTGGACACCCCAAACTCTGAAATCACCACAGGCATCGTGTGGTGGTTCGTGAGCATTTGCAGATAAGCCCGGTAAGTGTTGTGCTTCCCATCTGCCAGTGCATAATCTTCGGCCTTTAAACCATAAGCACTCCAGTCTGTCACATGATCCATATAATCCGGGTAGTATGGATAAACATGGTAGGAAGCGAACTGACCTGCCAGAAACTTCTCTGTTCCTTTAATATGCTCTACATCCACCTGAGCACACTTCATAAAAAAGTTGGCCACCACTTCCGGATAGGTAAAAGGATCCGTAGTCGGCCAGTTTGAAAAAGCAATAAGCCGCTGCTGCTTATATCGTTTTGATTCATACTCAATGATTTGATTGCCCACCTGTGTAAGCATTACCTCAAAAGGGGTTGCCTCCGGTGTCGAGAAGAGATATTCCCCTTGATAAGAAATATCTGATGCAGAATATTTTTTGTCTGTGTAAGCGACCGTCACATCTTCCCATTCCACCCCGAGAATGTAGCCGATAACCCAGGGAGAGATATCCCGGCGGTAAAAACCGGAGCCTGCGCTGGCCATTCGGCCGAGGGATATCTTCTTGTTACCATGAATCACATCCACCACAGTACGGCAATCATCCAGAAGTGCTCCCAGAAATTGATCGTCATAGGCATCCCGGTGGGAATACTGAACATAATCATTGACCCAGACTCCATGGAGCAGGTAAAGGGGATCGTTTCTATCTTTGTTGTATTCATAAAATGCCTCATAGAAGTCGTCCGCCTGAACCGTATAGACACGTACCACATTGGCTCCCATTTCCTGTATCTGTTCAAACCAGCGAAGATAAGTCTCTTTATCAATGGCAAAATCCGTAGACCATTCTCCGGGAATGCCCGGTCCCATATTCACACCCCGAATTTCAAACTCCTCTTCCCCTTCCGGGGTCAACTGCAGGATGCGTTCTCCCTTAATCTTCATAAATGTAGTGACTTCCTCATTCGGGTGCAGATCTATGTACCAGCCCAGCCGATAGTGGGCATAGTCCCAACCAATGTACAGCACCACAAGAGCAGCCACCGCAATAATAAATTTTTTCATAGGCCGCTCCTCCCTCTGTCAATTTGCATTCTCATTGAACTTCTTTACTTTGGATTCAGCCGAATATTGCTTCAGGGTATCAATGTTTTTATCCATCCATGGAATACGGCGGGAAAGAAAATCTTTTGTTTGATCAACCGCTTCCTCAAAACTACGGGGATTCCTCTCTGTCGGAAGCAGCAAATCGTATTGCTTTTGAAAGGTATAACCCCAGACAGAATAATTTCGGTCAATGGCATCCCCCAGATAAGCTACGGTGCTGTCAATATAATCAAAAAGATAATCTTCGGAAAAATAGGTCTCCCGCAGCTGCCAGTATCGGTTAATCAGAGCGTTTACAAAATCCTCATCCTTCATCATCATGACATACCACAGACAATACTGCATCTGAAAGGCCATGGGTTCTGTCTGTATTTTATCGTAATTGTCACAGGCAGAATTCATGTCCCACAGGCATGTATGGAACTTGCCGCTGGTATCTTTATAAAGGTATGTGGAAAGCCAGCCTGCATCATAATTGCAGGTCAATTCATTGATAAGAAAATAGTCAATAAAAGATTGCGTATCAATCATGGATGGATAACCATAGCTTTCGCTGTCATAATCGTAAGAGTACAGCGCTTTTTCAAAATCAGAAAAATCCTGGCTGATCGCCTGCCGAATCTCCGGTGTCATGTTGCTTCTGCCGGGATAAACGATATCCATCTGATATTTTGTCCGCTTGGTGTAATAGGTGAATTGATCAGTCAACTGATTATTGGATGGCGGGCGGTCTCCGTTCAGCTGAAGCAGATAGCCGCTGAAGGTATTCTGCTTGGCATTCACAGTCAATGGCAAACGGGCTCCGTTGTCCCCTGCAGTGACCTTCTCTGTCATCACATAGACGCCCTGGTATTCTCCATTGAGCATCACTTCGCAAAACCGGACATTCGGGGCATAATCCATAATCTCACCGCCAATGTTATACCACATATAGTTGCGCAGCAAAGTCTTGTCAAGATAGGGGCCGTAGAGAACCCATTCATGATGGGCATCCATGCCCATCACTTTCTGAGGATTGTTCATGCCATCCTCTGTCACCAGACGGACGGCATAGCTTGGCTTATCAAAAGAGCGGGAAGAATTTCCTCTCACGTGAATGGTGATGTCAGAACTGAGTGTGGGGGGATCTTCCGGATGGTTATATTCCAACTCATGATCCACAATATCCATATGCGCAGAAATAGACTCTCCACCATCGGCTGCAGTCGTGTAATATTCGGTTCCATCCGCCCGATAAACTGCCCGACCCGGTATCTCCACGCCATTTGTTTCGATTTCAACCAACGGCAGATGCGTAAAAAATCCGTCCCCCTTCGTTTCCTCCGCCTTCACCCGGGCCTCCAGATGCTGGTGATACCGAGAAGATGACCATCCGCTTTCTAAAAGCGGCGCTGCCAATGACAGAGCAATGGCACACAGAAACAGAAACGCGCCCCAAAGTTTGTATTTCATTGCCCTGCCTCCTTATGAATCAGTTGGAAATTTCATCATTCTGCATAACAAAATTTACATACTCTACCGACTCAATGGCATAAAACGCATCACTGAGTTCCGGATTTTTCTTTCTTGTTCTGTTCAGTACCCCTTCTGAAATCTCATAGATCATTTCCACCATATCAGGTGTGGTGTTCTTTGTCCGCAGGCGGGCCTTGCGTTCAAACGCCTGGAATACCAGAGCTTCCACCTTCAGCTCTGAACGGCGGGCACATCGGATAATCACCAGGATTCGGCTGTCGTTTCTGACCAGTCCAAACAGAACCAGCACCAAAAAAACTGCCGCGCTGCCCGTTGCCGCAACGAAAAAGCTGCCCACACCACAGCAGATGCCCACGATAATAGCCCAGAACAAATACATGGTATCTCTGGAATCCTTGATAGCAGTACGGAAACGGACGATGGACAAAGCGCCTACCATACCCAGAGACAGCGCAATGTTATTGCCGATGACAATCATTACCGTTTCGGTGAGAACCGCCAGCATCACAAGGCTTACATTAAATTTTCGACTGTAAATCGTTCCCCGATGAGCAATTGCATAGGAAATAAAAATCAGAAAACCCAGCAGCAGAGTTGCAATGACCCGGGTAATGATCTGTTCAATACTCAAATCTCCCTGCTCCTGCAAAAGTTGTAGTAAATTATTTTTCATAGCCTCTCCCTCATTATAGATGGTCATGATAACTGAGCTGACGGGCAAGAGTGTACTTGCTGACGGACAGCTCACTTTTTTCCAAATCACCCAGCATATCTTTAATATAGCTGAGTAAAAAACCATTGTATTTGACCTCCAGCACTGACTGACTTAGATCCATTACCGGAACCATCAGCAAATGCGGATCAAACAGCGCAAAACTACTTTGCGTTGCCTGGATCTTATAATCAAACGTAACACGGATATTGTTTTCCCTGGCAATAAAAGCCATTCGCTTGTACTCCACGATGGTGCGGGGACGGTAACAGTGGGTTTTCATCAGGGCGTAGCATTCGGCGGCAAAAGGCTCCGGGTACCGCAGCAGGGGAGCATAATCGCATTGAATCATTTTCAGGGCATCCTCCCGACTCATTCGCAAAGAACGCTTCCGCTGCTGTTCTCCCTGCTTCTGCTTCATCTCCAGAATGGCAAAATCACCATCCGGATCATAAAGACGCAGCCGCAGTTTTTTTCGCACTTCCAGGCCATAGGCTTTGTCGAATAAGTCACTGTCGTATTCCGTATCAAAGTAGAGGGAACGAATGCAGTACCCTTCTAAGCCATTGTGCGGATCCTCCTGGAGTATCTGCTGAAGCCTGTGTTTTTTTGCCATGAAATCTACCGTATGGATGAAAAATTTTCGTTCGTTTCTCAGGACCTGCTGCATAGCTTCACCTCGTATCCTTTACAAAAACAACGCTGCATCGTTTCTCTTTTGCTCGATAAAGAGCCTTGTCCGCCTGCTCAAACAACTCTTCAAAACTTGTTCCGTCATCAGGATAAAGGGAAATTCCCACGCTGTTGGTAAAGGAATACGCTTCGTATTCCACTTTGACCATTTGTTTTGCACGCGCCATAAGAAGATCCAGATTCTGAATATTGCGGACAAACACAATAAACTCATCTCCGCCAAAGCGCCCAACCATATCTGTATCACTGAAGATGTTTGAAAACTGACGGGCAGTAGCCGCAATTATCTGATCACCGCTTAAATGGCCATATGTATCGTTAAAGCGTTTGAAACTGTCAATGTCCGATAACAGTAACGCATGCTGCCCCTTTGGTTCCTCTTCTAACGCCTTTTTAATCAAAGCGATAGAAGTCGGCTTATTCCATAGTCCGGTAAACCCATCCAGGTTTGCTTTCTGCTCCAACTGCTCCCTCTGCCGCTGTATATCTGTAATGTCGGTAATAATGCCAATCATGCGCACCGGATGACCATCCTCCATAATAGGGGATACATCCATTTTGCACCAGATATACTGAGAGCCCTTTACTTTCACTCTGGCGGTATAGGAAACCGGATGTCCTGCTAAAATGATTTCAAACGCATTGGCGACGTTTTCTTCGTCATCCGGATGGAAAAAATAAGCAGCTACAGCCTTTTGATATTCTACAGGGTCAAGAGAACTGTAAGACCGAACGATTCGGAGGATCTCTTCTCCGGAAATACCGAAAATAGTCTCTGCATTTTCAAAAAATGTGTACAGCTGGCGCGTCAAATCGACTTCGTAGATACAGGTTTTTGCCACTTTCAGAGCTACTGTCAAACGGTTTTTATATTCGTTTCCTTCCCGGAACTGAATGGTATCCCTTGTTTCTACACGAGGGTTTGTCTTTGGTGCTGTCTGTGGGGGAAGCAAATCTGTCTTCTTCAATTCCGGACAATCTGAGCTGGCATACCATTCCTCAAAGTCAGCAGCTGGCATAGGCTTTGCATAGACGTAACCCTGAATCAGATCACAGCCGCATCTCCACAGCGGCTCAACCTGGTCAAAGGTTTCGATGCCTTCAGCAACCACGGACATCCCCAGGTCATGTGCCAGACGAATCAACTGTTGGATGACGATCCAGGATTTCTCGCTCCCACCCAGGAAAAATTGTCTGTCCAGCTTGACCGTCGTTACATTCAAATCCTTCAGCATGGTCAGTGAAGAATAGCCAAACCCAAAATCATCAATAGAGCAAAGCAGTCCCATCCCCCGCACTTTATTGATCATAGCAGCAACAAGGCTTACCTCCCGGCGCTCCAGCATCAGGGACTCTGTCAGCTCCAGCTCGATGAGATCATCAGGAATCTCATATTTTTCTTTGATAGCCTTAAAACGATCCAGAAAAGACAGGTCACTGGAAACCAGGTGGGCACGGGACAAATTGACAGACAGAGGAATTGCCCTGCCTTTTGACAGCCACTGTTTCATCAATTTGCAGGTTTCTTCAAACATATAGAAATCCAAATCACAGATTTTGCCGCTGTGCTCAAAGAGCGCAATAAAATCACCAGGATAGATCAGACCATAACCTGGATATTGCCAGCGAACCAGCACCTCGCCGCTGTTTGCCTGCTTTTGACCGGGACAAACCTTTGGCTGGATATAGAGCTTGAACTCATGGTTCCTAATTGCACGTTGGAAAGAATCCTCCAAAATATGCTCCTGCTCAATTTTCTTTCCAAGCGCATCATCATAAAATCGACACTCGCCAGGCCGTTCCTGATAAAGACTGGCTATTTTAGCCCGATCTGTCAACACCAGAAATTCATAATTTTGCTTTTCAACCAAATAGGCTCCTTGGGCAAAACTTGTCCTGTCCAATGCAATCTCTTTGGAAAGCTGAGATTCCAACTGATCAAATATCTTATCTAAGCGCTGACGAACGGCTGTTTCACTGGCACAGGAAAGCATAAGATAAAAGTGATCCCCGGAAGACCTGGCTACAAGCTCATTTTTCTCCAGACTTTCTTTCAAAATACGATAGATTTCCCTCAGCAGCTCATCACCATATGTAACACCGAACCGCTCATTAAAACGCTTAAAATTGTGAATATTCAGATAGATCATCGCGTAGCTGTTAAAAGGATTCGCCTGCATAACTCTGTCACCTTCCATCTGGAAGGCTAATAAATTGGATCCGGAAGTCAACGGATCCGTCAGCGCCACTGTCTGGATACGTTTCAGTGTACAGTGGTAAAACCACACGACGGCAATCAGAATCAGCAGCATCACCAAAGCGGTAATTCCTACGATCAGCACATAGCAGGTCATGAATATCTCTGTGCCGCGACTAAACAAGTCAGAAGGAATCAAGGTAAGCAGAAGCCAATCATTGATTCCTAGAAAATCATAACCCAGCATCACCGGTTCATTGTTGATGCTTTCAAACTGTGCAGTTCCGGATCGCTGTGCCCGAATATCTTCTAAAACCTTCTGAACCACTTTATCGTCCTTGCTGTTGAGATTTCCTTGAATAATATCCCCCAGCTTCTGGAAGGGAATTTTCTCTGTGGCAGAAACGACAACTGTACCCCGGCTGTCCACGATGCAGCTGATCCCCTGTTCTCTAAAATTGACATCCTGCAGCATTTTCTGAAGAGTGCTTTGGGTACGAACTCCAATCAGCAGTTTATCATTGCCATTTTCACGTATAATGGGGGCGGAGTAAAAGACTTCTTCATGCTGGGTGAAGAAAATTCGGGATTCCGTGAAAAGTTCGGGATTCTTCGCCAGATATTCTCCAAGACCAGCATGTTCTGCGTCAATCGGTATGGTAGAACCGTCCGAGTTGACCACGAAAATCTCCTCCATCTCCATATAACCGGCCTTCCGATCCAGCAATTCTTCAGAAAGCAAAAATTCCGGCATTCTAGAAAAAGTATCTGCCAAATCACGGATATACGTCTGCCGCATCTGCATTCGAGCGGAGATGTTGCTGGCCAGCTGAGCAGACACATCATCTGCATAGTTCTTTGTATTTTCCTCGATTTGCTGATGCAGTCCTTCGGTATTCGCCAGTATAGCTCCCATAATACCGATTAACAAAACTATAATAAATGCAATGGGAAACATATATTGAAACAAAATGTTTGTCTTTTGAAAAAGGATATGCTGTAATTTCTCTTTTATAGTATAACCCTTCTTTCCAATATCATAAGCCATGACCGTATGTAAAATAAAGATTTGGACTGCGAATCCATCTTTATGGCACACTTACACATACGTGCCACCGCATCATTCTATTTTTTCTATTAAACGTTCTGTCGTTTGTTCTAATACCTTATGAGATAAAAAACTTTTATCTGGAAATCTCTATCATTTTAATTATAACATTGTTTCTAACAAATTCAATGAAAAAGTGATGGTTCACTATATTTTAGTTTCTTTTGAGAAAAATACGCTCAAAATGATAGAATGATTGAAAAACTCTTAGCAACTACTCAAAAAGTTTTATTACCCATTTCTTGACAGTTCCATACAAAAGGCGGAAATAATACGGTAAAATACCCATTATTTCCGCCTAAATCTTTTTAAAATGTTAATTTCAAATATTCAGTGACCTTTTAAATTCCATTCACGCATAATAACACACATCATAAGATGATTAATAATCAGATGTAAATCTTCTACAAGCTGCATATTATCTGCCTTAACATGAAATGTAATATCTGTAATTTTAGATACTTCTCCCCCATCAAAACCAACCCAACCTATAGTAGTAGCTCCAATCTCCTTAGCATATTGAATAGCATTAATGACATTTTTACTGTTACCACTTCCACTGATTCCAATTACAACATCTTCAGGCTTCAATTTATTTTGTAATTGGAAAGAAAAAATGTCTTCATATCCAATATCATTCGCAATAGCAAGAAGTGTTGAAACATTATCATTTAAACAACAAACATGGAACTTTTTCTCTGTATATTCCGATATACCTTTATTAAAATCATTCTGCATATGAGAAGCCGTTGAACCACTTCCCCCATTTCCAAATACATATATCGTGGCCTCTTTTTCATATGCTGTAATCAAAGCATTCATTACTTGATTAATAACATCTGCATCCATCTTGTCAAGAAGTTCTTTTTCTTCTTCAATATATTTATTGATTGCTTCTCTGTAATCCATTTCTCTCCTTATCTTTTCGAAAGGGCAGCCGCAAAATCTTTCTTCTTTATTTTGCGATTGCCCCCTCTTCTACTTCATTCTTCTATTATCCATTTATTAAAATCATCCTAAGAATTCTTCCACATTTTCCGGTGTTACAAGCATACTGTCAATCTGAAGGCTTTCTGCTTCCTCACCATTAACGAGAGCCTCTACAATTTTAATCGCTTCTACTGCATAGCCTTCTTCGTCCTGCTTTACAGTAGCCCCAAGTCTTCCTTCTTTTACCGCCTGAAGCCCCCCTTCTGTTCCATCAATAGCAAATACAGATACCTGATCTTCCATTCCCGCCATCTCAATAGCTTCAACAGCTCCAAGTCCCATATCGTCATTTGCTGCAAGAATGACCTTAAGATCCGGATAAGCGACAAGCCAGTTCTGAGTAACTGTCATTGCTGTATCCTTAGACCACTCAGCAACCTCTGTCGCCACTAATTCAGCATCCTCTTTTTCTTCAACCGTATCTGTAAATGCTGCAACACGATTGTCTGAATGGAAGTTTCCTATAGGGCCGCTCAGAATAGCTACCTGTGCGCTATCAAGATACCCCTGCTCAACCGCATAGTCTGCCACTACTTCTCCCTGCTGATAAGGATCAGCATCCACATACCAACTTGCTCCATCATCTTCAATATGTCCTGTTGTAACAACTACATAAATACCTTTGTCAAGAGCTGCTTTCACAACTTCCACAGATGCTTCTGCATCTACCTGCTGGAATACAATCGCATCATAATCGGATGCCGTACACGTCTCAATTAAATCATTCTGTGTAGATGCTGTTCCCTCTGAGTCGTAGTAATCTACAACTAAATCTTCATACTCTTTTGCTGCCTTCTCAAATTCATCCCGAACCGACAAACAAAATGTATCCGTATAATCTTTACAAAGGAACGCTACTTTAAATGAATTTTCCTCTGCATAAGTACCCATGGATACTGCCATTGCCATTGCCGTAGTAAGTATTGCTGTGGTTGCTAATTTCTTCATGTTTCTTCCTCCTTTTATATCCCCTTTTTGGGGGTTCGTTACTTAATTATATTGATTACTCTTTTTTACCCTTTGTAAGGATATCTAGAATAACAGCTACCATTATGATCAAACCTGTGATGATCATTTGATAATAGGATTGAACTGATTTAAGGGTAAGAATATTTTTAATTACACCTATGATAATAGATCCAATAATACTTCCATAAATACTTCCCTGTCCTCCGGCAAGACTTGCACCTCCTATAACCGCAGCTGTAATTGCATCAAACTCCAGTCCTTCTGCCTCTGCGGGCTGTCCTGAATTCAAACGGGTCATAAATAATGCGCCTGCTATACCAACAAAAACTCCATGAATTAAATATGTTTTTATAATTGTCCATTGTGGACTAATCCCTGAAGCTCTGGCAGCCTCTTGGTTACCACCTACCGCATAAATGTGACGTCCTAAACGCATACGATTCAATACAAACCAAGTGATAATAATGCAAATCACCATAATGACAACAGAATACGGAATAATCCCTTTAATTCTTCCCTGTCCCAGTTTTGATATACTTCCAATATTATAAATAGGAGTACCGTTTGTATACAGGTAACATATTCCTCTTCCTGCTTTCATCATCGCTAGTGTCACAATAAATGCAGGCGCATTAAACTGAGTAATGATTATGCCAGACAACGCATTAATCAAAACACCTACAATAATGGCTGCCAGCATTGCTAAAATGCCTGCAGGAACTTCTGACATTCCGCCTTCAAAAAGATTTTTAAAAGTACCTACACATACACATCCAGTTAATGCAACAATTGCCCCACCCGACAAATCCGTCTGTCCTGCAATAATTAATAATGTGATGCCGCATGTTAAAATAGTCACAACAGCTATCTGTGATAGCAAATTGACAACATTTGCCTGTGAAAGAAACACTGGAGATAAAAACGTGCACACAATCAATAGCACAAACATAATTGCAGCCGTTCCATATTTGTTATAAAACTTAATCAGAGTATCTTTATTCATGTTTCTTTCCCCCCACTGCCATACTCATAATTGATTCTGGATTTGCTTCTTCTCTGGTTAATTCCCCAGCAACACGTCCCTGACGGATGATTATAACACGGTCACTCATGCCAAGAAGTTCTTCCATATCTGAATTTATCATTATAATTGCCATACCCTGATCCGTCATATCATTCATCATCTTATAGATTTCATATTTTGTTCCTACATCGATTCCCCTTGTTGGCTCATCCATAATTAAAATATTAGGCGCAACTGACATCCATTTTGCAATTACCACCTTTTGTTGATTTCCGCCTGACAAAGTACGAGTTTCCGTTGCAGAAGAAGGAGCTTTGATTGCCAGCCGTTTCATCATATCATCGACAATTTTCTTTTCTTTTTTCAGCGGTATGATGGATTTCTTAAACAAATGTTTCAATGCAACAATACTGGTATTTTCTTTTATATCTCTAAGTAAAATCAAACCAAAACGCCGTCTGTCCTCTGGAACCATTGCAATACCGTTTCTGATAGAATCATCTATACTTTTAATTTCAACTTTATTGCCATTAATATAAACTTCGCCACAATCCTTCGGGTCTAAACCGATTAAAGATCTAGCAATTTCTGTACGCCCTGCACCAACCAATCCTGATATTCCCAGAATCTCCCCCTTATGAACCTCAAAATTTACATTTTCAAACACCCCTTTCCGACTAAAGTTCTTAACTTTTAATAGTACTTCTCCTATTTCAGAATTTCTTGGAGGGTACACAGATTTCATCTCTCGCCCCACCATTTTTTCTATAAGAGAAGCTCTTGTATATGTCTCCGCCCTATCTGTTGAAATATGTTGCCCATCTCTAAATACAGAAATATAATCTGCTATTCTGAAAATTTCATCTAATTTATGAGATATAAAAATAATAGTAATTCCTTGTCTTTTTAATTCAAAAATTTTATTCAGAAGAAAATCAACTTCTTTCTCTGTTAAGGAGGATGTTGGTTCATCCATTAAAATTATTTTTGCATTACATGATATTGCTTTTACAATTTCAATCATTTGAGCTTCTGCCAGAGATAAATCTCCCATTTTTTTCTTTAAATCATAATTTAATCCCTGCTCTTGTAAAAATTTTTTTGCGTCGTGATACATTTTTTCATCGTCTAATGTAATTTTATTCTTTTTATAAATTTCACGGCCAAGATACATATTTTCTACTACTGTCATATTTCTTACAATATTAAGTTCTTGATGTATCATTGCAATTCCCTGCATACGCGCTTGAGAACTGCCTTTTGGTGCCCAGGGTTTATGATCGAATATAATATTTCCTCTTTCTGGCTTATACAATCCGTTGATAACTTTCATCAAGGTAGATTTTCCTGCACCATTTTCACCTACAATACAATGTATGGTTCCTCTTAGTATTTGAAAAGAAATATTATCCAATGCTTTAACACCCGGAAATTCTTTGGAAATTCCATTAAATTCAAGGATAGCATCCTCATTTGTAACTTCTCCCATTCAGACCCCCCCTGCCATCTATTATTGAAGTGCGGTTAAAAGAAGCGTACCAACTAATACTACATCCTCATCCAGACTGCTTTTTACTATTTGATATCTTCCCTTATTATTCTTGTATACATATTTGTCTACATATTTTCTGATCCGTTTTATCAATGGGTCTCCTATTAACGACACCCCTCCTCCAATCGCTATTATCTCCGGGCTATAAAAACAGATCATATTACATAATGCAATCGAAAAATATTCTGCTTCTTCCTCTAAAATGCGGAGACAATAAGCATCACCAGCTTCAACACCTTTTGCCCATAATTCGCATGTAATATTATCTCTATCGCGATTACAAAATTCCCATAGCAAAGATTCCTCTGGGATTGTATCGTCTTTCCTTATCTTTTCTTGTATTGCCCATCCGGAACAAATTCTCTCAATATGATTAAATTTGTATATAGAATCTCCTTTATAATTGGGATCATACATATAACTTTGTCCGAATTCCGCAGCTCCAAATCCCTGTCCGTCAAAAAGTTTTCCATTAATAACAACGCCGCCGCCAACACCACTTCCAATATTTGTATAAAAGAAAATATTGCTTCCTTTTCCTGCTCCATTACAATATTCTCCCCAGGCTGCTGCACTGCTGTCATTAAATAAATATGTAGGTATTCCTGTTCTCTCTTCAAAAAACTTTGTTAATGGAAAATTTTCCCATCCTTCAATTTGTGCGGACCATATTGCTGTACCTGTAGATGTTTCAACCGGTCCTCCAAATCCTATCCCAATTCTCCAGATTTCACCTCCCATTTCAGAAGCCTTTTTAATAATAATAGGCAAGGCTTTCATTACCTGTTCCAATATTCCTTTATAAGCCTTTTCTTTTTCAACCTTTGTTCTATATCTGTAAAGAATTTCACCGCTTGTTGTACCAATAACTAATTGTATTTTCGTACCTCCTGTTTCTATTGCAAGAATATATTTTTTCATATCCATTTTCCTCTTGACTAATTTGTTGGTGATACCTTCGCTTCAATATTTTCTCCTAAAATATGAGCTATGATCATATGCAGCTCTTCCACTCTTGTTACTTCATCAGAATCTACAGGTAGCCAAATATCTGAAATATCTTTCATTTTTCCACCTTCTCGCCCGGTTATACCTACAGTAATAATTTCCATCTCTTTTGCCTTCTCCAGTGCAATAACACAGTTCTTCGAATTCCCACTTGTACTAAATGCCCAAATTACATCTCCTTTTTTTCCAAACGCCTCTAATTGTTTTGCGAAAACTTTTTCAAATCCATAATCATTTGTTAATGACGTTATAGTACTGACATTATCTGTTAAAGACATTATTTTATAGGGATCCCTTTTCCAATTCTTCATATGACATAAAAGATCATTTGCTATATGAGAAGATGTGGCTGCACTCCCTCCATTTCCACATACAAAAATACAATTATTATTCATAATAGCTTTTGCTGAAATATCTATACATTTTTCCACAGGATCAATAAATTTTGAATCCTTTGTTTCCAGACTTTTTATCAAACGCTCTATAATTGATTTGTATGATACATCCATAATGAACTCTCCCATCTTATTCGAATGTGTTATTCTATTTGTTCGCATATATTATATCTAAAATATAGTATTATTTTTATAATTTGTCAATATTATTCGCCATTATATGCACTTTTTTATTTATAATATACAAAATATCTTATTCGATTTTGTTTATCTTTTCAAATAAGTTAGTTCTTCTCGTTTTATTTATTTAACTTATTGCTTTTTTGTAAAATCTTTAATATAATAATTACACATATATCTTTTCAAATATATTTCATTAGCTGCATATAGGGAAAAAAACATGGGAAGTACAAGTAAAAAGTTTCATCATATGTATGAAGATTTGAAATTAAAAATTGAAGGCCACTATTATCAACCGGAAGATAAATTGCCCTCTGAATCTGAATTTATGAAATTATATGATGTCAGCAGATATACTGCAAGAAAAGTTCTGACTCAATTAGAAAAAGAAGACTTAATATCAAAAATTCAAGGAAGAGGGTGTTTTGTTCAATCACGCCCTCTGACAACCCAAATAACATCATCCTCTACCCAAATTATTCTAATTGCATCCAGAGCAGAACAATTTTACTTTTCTCAAAGTATAAGCGGTATAGAAAAAGCCTTACAAAACTCCGGATATACATTAACAATTAAACTATCCAATTATAATGCTTCTGTAGAAGCCGAACAATTATATGAAGCATTTAAAGGAAATTATGCCGGTATTTTGTTATTTCCTTCTGACAGCGGTTACATATATACAAATCAATATCTGTACCGTTATATAGAAAGCCGGAAAATTCCCTGTATCTCTCTCGGGAATGTGATCCCTTTTGTCAACATTCCAAGCGTAATTACAGATGACTATATTGGAGGAAAATTAGCTGCAGAATGTCTTATTAAAAATGGTCACTCATCCGTTGCGTGTCTGATGAATCGTGAAGAGTACTCCGGTTGCATGAGATATGCAGGTTTTATCGAAGGCTTAAGAACCTCTAACACGATTATTAAAAATGATTTTATCTATTGGTTTGGGCATTCTCAAAAAGATTCCATTTTTCAAGCACCTAAATGTAACGATCTTTTAAAAATTGCTGAAAAAGTCACTGCCTTTTTTTGCTTTAACGACAGTGCTGCCGTAAACCTCTATAAATTGTTAAAAGAACATGGCTACCGCATTCCCGATGATATTTCTATCATTGGATATGACGATTCTTTTTTATGCGAAACGAATCCACTTCCTCTTACTTCTCTTCATCAGGATCCGGAATATGCTGGATTTGTTGCTGCACAAAATCTACTTCGTTTAATAAATGACCCTAAATTTGATTGCAACAAAACCTTTCTTCCTTATCTGGTGGAACGAAAATCTGTTATGAATCTTAAATAAAAATGTCAGCGTTCAGTCTTTAAAAATTATTGAACGCTGACATTTTTTCTAGATATATTCACTTTTCCTTCATATTTAACACCACGATCTCACTGTTGCTCCCTATACGCATAGGCATTTGAAAGTATCCGGCTCCGGAAGAAACAACGCTCTGGGTACATCCATCCTGATAATGTCCGTAATATCCCTGTTTTCCATAGGCCAGCTTTGTAAAAACATTGGCTGGAAAAAACTGCCCTTTATGAGTGTGTCCGCACAAAACTAAGTCGACTTTATTTTCTGCCGCCTCTTTGATTCCCAGTGGATTATGATCCGCCACAATCCTTGACTTTGCATTCTCTGAAGATCTTTCGCTCTCTGTATCCTTCAGAATATCCCTCAACTGCATTCGCGCTGGATTTGTTGTCACATCATCCCTTCCCACCAATACAAAATCCTCTGTCTCCGCCCTGTCATCAACCAGTAATTTTATCTGTGCATCTTTGTAAAAATCCCTGATTTCCTTTTCACTGGACTTTGGATCATGATTTCCTAAAACCGCAAAGATGCCTTCCTTTGGCTTTAATTGACGAAGCACTTGCGCAATAACTTTCTTATTACAATACACAAAAGCTTCCACATCAAACAAATCTCCGGCAATGATCACCATATCTGGCTTCATCTGATTTACTTTGGCTACGATCTTTTTTAATTGTCCGATATTAACAAAGGTTCCTACATGAATATCACTCAGAAGTACTACTCTTTTCGTTCCCTTTAAATGCTTTAAGGGGATATCATATTCTTTTAAATAAAGTTTTTTTGCATGTAAAAATCCATAGAAGGTCAGAACCACAGAGCCTATTATAGGAATACTGTAATATCGGTCATAATTTATCCGAAAGATCAAGTTCCATAAATCATAAACCCAAAGCAGAAGAAGCAGATATAACAAAAAACACATAGCAACACTGCAGGTTTCATAGATTCTTCTGGTTCCTTTCACTTTCTTCTTTGACCGAATATACAGCAGCATATATCCCATGAGAATGACCAAAATTCCAGATATAGCCCATCGAAAACTATGACCACAAATACTCAGGAAAAACTTCCCCATTCTATCTGACACATAAAAGATGGATCCAAAGGAAAATAGAGCAAACAGTCCGGCGAATATCTTTCCACGAATAAACTTTGCAAAAAATCTCACTTGATACACTTCCTTTTTCTTTTATCTTTACATTACCATTTTGGGCAATCAGTATCTTAACAATCTTCTCATTTATTCCAGACGCCTCATGATTCGATCCCCCTCATATTTCAACCATTGAACATAGATTCTGTAATCCGGAAGAATCTTTGCCACCTCCTCCCAGAACGCCTTGGAATGGTTCATTTCTTTTCTATGACAAAGTTCATGAACTACAACATAATCGATGACTTCCAACGGAGCCAGCATCAGCAGACAGTTAAAATTCAGATTGCCTTTGCTGCTGCAGCTTCCCCATCTGGTTTTCTGATTGCGAATGGTAATTCTTCCATAACTCACACCGATCAATTTTGAGAAAGTCTCTACTCTTTCTGGAATATACTGAAGCGCCCAATCTGCCAATTTCCTGATTTCTTCATTGGTAAGAGGTTCTAGCTTTTCTGCCTCATAGAAATCCTTTTTCTCCTGAATTTTCTCCATTGATTTTCGAATCCACTTCTCCTTTTCCTGAAGAATCCGATCAATTTCATGTTTCGCGGCACGCTTTGGAGCTCTTACCGTTACTGTCAGATCCGAATTCACCTGGATTGCTATTGTTTTTCGATTCGATCTTATAACTGTAACTTCCATGCCAATCCTCCCTACAACAGTCCGTTTGTCTGCGGCATCAGACTCACAGGTTTATTAAAAATTCGTATTTATGAATCGCTTGACTTTGGTACGAATTCGTATTATATTATCAAAATATAAATCTATACCAAAGGAGGTCCTTCACCATGCAGGACAAAAATAATAAAATCCGTAAGATTATGCTCAGTATCAATCAGATTGACGGTCTCTATTATCAATGGGCAAGAAAAATAGGATTAAAAGAAAATCTGCTGTCGCTCCTATATGCCCTGAGTGATGGCAATCCATATACGCAGAAACAAATTAGCGAGGAATGGCTTATTCCTAAAACAACAATTAACACAGTTATCAAAGAGTGCATTCGCAATGGCTACATTGTACTGCGACAAGAACCGCATACAAAGGAAAAGCTGATATTTCTTACCGATGCAGGAAAGGAATATACGGAAAATGTATTAAACGCATTAAAACAAGCTGAACTGCTGGCGTTTGATGAAACTTTAAAAAAATATCCTGTCGAATTGGAAGCAATATTTGAAGAATTTGCAAACCAGTTAAAAGAAGCCTTTGAAAAACAGTCTTAAGGAGAATTATACTACGATGAACAACAATCGTTTATCACAAAACTTTAACGCATATACATTGATTAAATTTACTTTTCCAACTACGATTATGCTAATTTTCATGTCTTTATATCAAATGGTAGACGGTATATTTGTGGCGAATTTTGTAGGTGAAAATGCCCTGTCTGCTCTTAATATTGTTTACCCTGTTCCCAGCGTTGTGATTGCCATTTCGATTATGCTTGCCACAGGTGGAAGTGCTATCATCGCAAAAAATATGGGTGAAAAGAAAGGGCAGGAAGCGAAAGAAAATTTTTCTTTGATTATTTTAACAGGTTTTATTATGGGCATTGTCTTTTTGATTTTGGGACTGCTTTTTTTAGAACCGCTTATTTATATGTTGGGCGCAACAGAAAAACTGTATCAATATTGCTATGACTATTTACTGATTTTAGTTTTGACAGCTCCGCTGGCAGTATTTCAAATGCTTTTTCAAATCTTTTTTGTAACAGCAGGAAAGCCGCATCTTGGGCTGATCATGACGATTGTCGGCGGTTGTGTAAATATTGTCTTCGATTATATATTTATAAAAATCTGTGGCTGGGGTGTGACTGGTGCGGCTGTGGCAACTGCTATGGGATATGCAATTCCTGCTATCGGAGGATTGCTGTATTTTTCAGCAAATCGAAAAGGATCGCTGTACTTTGTAAAGCCGGTATTCCGAAAAAGAGTTCTGTTCTATACCTGTACCAACGGTTCATCAGAAATGGTCAACAATATCGCCGCTTCCATTATCACATTCCTGTTTAATATTCTTATGTTGAAATATGCCGGCGAAAACGGAGTGGCCGCAATTACTGTTGTCCTGTATGCTCAGTTTTTAATGACCTCTGTATTTATGGGATTTTCCAATGGAATAGCGCCAATTATCAGTTATAATTACGGAAAGCAAAACAACGCCCAACTAAAAAATGTTTTTAAGATTTCCATGCGTATTATACTAATGATCTCTGTTGTTGTATTTGTTCTTTCAGAAGTATTTTCCACAGCGATCATCAGAGTATTCGCAGCACCGGAAAGCGAAGTATTTCAAATTGCAAAGCATGGTTTTACACTGTTTAGTATTAGTTTCTTGTTAACCGGAGTCAATATTTTTTCATCAGCACTGTTTACCGCATTTTCAAACGGAAGAGTATCTGCAATCGTTTCATTTTTAAGAACTTTTTTATTTTTGATTGTATGTCTTTTGGTACTTCCGCTTATGCTGAAGATTGACGGCATCTGGTTAGCTGTCCCTGTCGCAGAGGGATTATCACTTATTGTTTCTATCTACTATCTGATAAAATACAGAAAAAAATATCACTATTTTGAATAATATCCCAATGAACAGGAAACAAATTCCCCCATTCTCCCACATTGCAAGAGCTTCCTGCTTTCATATGAGTTTCCTCAATGAAATTTTCTCAATTATTATATTTTCTGCCTGTCACATTTACTGCAGCTGTTTCCATATAATGATTGGACTTCGACCTGGGCGGCAACCTCGGCCTTATATATGATTTCTGTCCGGCAGACCAGAGGTTAACCGTCGAATTTTTCCATCCCGACTTTTAACACCTTAATCCTATTATACAAAAAAGAGGATGTTGCAAAAATAACGGTTCCGGTGGATTTTCGGTGTGTTTTTCTCCAAAAACATGCTATTTTTCGGTGAAAAAACATCTAAAAGGGTACCGCCAGAAGTATTTTGCAACATCCCCCTATTACGTTTCCTGCGGGAATCGAACCCACAACTAGCGCTTAGGAGTGACCTCGAAACTCGGTTGTAGAGTCACTTCCTGTACCCGATAATCCCGTATTTTCAAGGCTTTTTCGCACTTTGAGTGTTAAGCTGTGTTATGGAATTACTGCTAATTTTACCCCGTTTTCGACCGTTTCATTAGATGGGAATTAGCAAGGGGGTCGGATTTAGGGAAACGGTTATATTCCCACAAGATGCCTTTATTTAATCGCTTGTACCTCGGTCTGTTACCGAGTTTTATTTATTTTACTCACTTCGCTAAATTGGAATTTGTCAATACCTATTACCATAAAGATATTTATTTGAAATT
>ENA-ORTM01000255-ORTM01000255.1-human-gut-metagenome-genome-assembly--contig:-NODE-255-length-68387-cov-5.096412_pt1 | contig 68387 bp, 68 predicted proteins | sample MGYA00241909_ERZ509182 | MGnify/ENA primary metagenome ERZ509182 (study PRJEB26280, sample SAMEA2338855) | human gut metagenome | biome: human gut; feature: human-associated habitat; material: faeces...
ATCGTCTTATAACCCTGCAACACGGTCATTTCCGTCGGGTGCGGAGGATGAAAAACGGTGGCGTATAGAGACATCTAGCTGGTTCTCTTTCGGGAACCCGCCAGATTTATCTGTGCGGAGCAGTCAGTCAGACACGATACAAATGCGCTCGATGTGGCAGGATCATAAGTAAGATCAGTTGATATTTTTCTCCGCGGACATAAACCTCCGCGGGGATTTTTCATTTTCTGTTTTATTTCTCATAATTCTTTTGTAAATAAAATTTTTCATTACGAAAGGAGAAACAAAATTATGAAGATGAACAGAGCAAAAAGAGGAACAATCGTACTTAACAAACTTTACGGAGGTTTCTACGTTGTAGACAGCAACTGTAAAGATGAGAACGGGAAGATCGTTTCCGCTCAGGTATTACGTATCAAGGTAGATGACTACCTGGAAAGCCTGAATATCAGATTTACTTCTGATAATAAAAGGGAACTGTTCCTGAGAGAGATCGAGAAAAACGAGGTTCCGCTTTACTGTATCGATGGACAGTCGGAAGTGAATATGACAGAGAAAAATGCCATCTGCTTCCGTGTGATCAAAGATTCCTATGAGAACCTTGCTGCGGAAAACTGGTATGTTTCTGACGGTGTGCTGGTAAAGAACGGACATCCTGCTGCGGAGCAGGGAGAGATCGAGATCGACCATATCTTAGCCATTTTCCCGCGTAAGATCCTTCTTGGAGTAAAGGCAGGGGAAGATAAAATCTCCCTGATGTACTTTGATCCAAATTATGTAGGTAAAGAGTTCCGTCCAGCACTGAAAGGAGTAACGATTCCAGTTCCGGAAAAAGTAACTCTGGCGAACGACAATCTTCTTCTTTACTATTCCAGAACTCATATGGAAGAAAAGGGAGAAGGGGATGAAAAGACGACAGAAGAGATTGTGGATGCGTCTGGGTACGTGATCTACGACAGCGAAGGAAGTCTGCTCGACCATGAGGAGTATGATACCGATCCAGATGAAGACCATGAGATCGATACCCCGCTTGGCAAGTATGTCTTAAGCACGGATAACTTCATTGTATTCCAGGGTGAGTTTAACGGAAAACCGTTTACCAACATTTACAGCCGAAAATATAATGAATTGAGAAGCATTGAGCTGGCATCCAAGGTATCCTCCGCGGAGGAAAACGTGGACGGGTTTATGCTTATCAAGACAGCAGACGAACTTGCTGTGGTATCAGATTCCGGTAATGAACTGGTATTAAAGCCGAGCAAGCAACTGTCAAAGGCACTGGATCAGTTATATGGCTATGATTTCCTCGTGGACTATTGTAACAAGGGCAGATATTTTATCCTGACCTTTGCAAGCAGCAGCTACGAGGTAAAAACGCTGAAAGGCACCTTCACATCAGACATCGGTCTGGTGCTGACTGTAGAATGATCTGTTTGTCACTGTTTCCGCGGGAAAAATCTGCGGAGACAGCATATAAGAGGCACGTTACGTGTCTCTTTTTTTCATATTAAAAAAAAGTTGAGGATAAATATGTTAAGAGAATGGATCAAAGAAAATACAAAAAGTGATGGCACAACAATCATTGTTAACGAGAATATCAGTATCCTTCCTCCGCGGACTTTTGACGGAATGACAAACCTGCAGGAGGTGGTACTGCCAAAAAATCTTAAAAAGATAGGGCTCCTGTCTTTTGCCTGGTGCAAAGGACCTAGAGAAATTGTGATCCCTGACGGAGTAGTGCTTATTGATGATGAAACTTTCCGCGGATGTGTCAATTTGGAGAAGGTCAACATACCGTCCGAAGTGGTAGGTATCGGAAAAATGGCTTTTGCATTTACTTCGATCAGAGAAATCGTAATTCCAGACAGTGTAAGATATATTGACAAAGATGCTTTCTACGGATGCAGTATGTTGGATAAGAAATGTTTGGATATTCCGGACGGATGTGACTTTATTAAAGATTAATGATCTTGGTATTGGTACCGAAAATATGTTTATTTCTCCGCGGCTGTCCTTTCAGGATGGGAGAGTATCCGCGGAGAATTTTTTTGCGAAGGTAGTTGTGTTTTGAAAGGATCTTTGTAGAAGGCCTCTATGGAAACGGAGACGGTTTTACTGGAAAGGAAGACCATGTCTGGATGTCTCTTACTGGTTTTGAGAACTACCATGTCGGGGACTGTCTCTCCTTTGTGGCAGAGGTTTATCGATTTTTCATCAAATGCCATTCGACATATTTTCCATTTTTCTCTATTTTTTTCATAGTGATTATAACTTTAAAAAAACGATATGGAGAAAAGGAGATTAACCATGAAGAAAATATCTAAGAAAAAATACAATGCAATTGTAAAAGCAAAAGAAGCCGTTATGGATTTCGACTTAAACAATCGAGACCTCGAAACAGTTGAAGGTGCTGTTAGCCTGACAAGGAGACTTGCGCTTTCTAAGGGTAAATATTCTGCGCTTGCGAAAACAGCTCTGATGGCTGTACTTGTGTCCGGAACCTTTACAGATAACGGATACCGCATGCCGTCAACGGCAGCTGTGGTTAGCAACTTTAAAAAGGTGTCCAAGGATATGAAGCGACACACGCTTAGCGTGTTTGTGGATGATCCTTTAGACGCCAGGGCAGATGACAACGGCTATTTTACAATGCCTTTGTTTTGATGCCTGTCACTCCCTTCAAAGCCCCCTGCTAAGCAGTGGGCTTTTTTATAAAAAATAATTTTGAATAATATTATTTGAAGTACAAAATTGTGAATTCGAATTCACTTTTCGCGATATGAAAGCGTCATGAACTCATTAAAATCCAAGCAATTGATCATCTGAAACACAGTACTACAATATCACACATTGACGTTTTTTTTCTTTTAGAGATTTCATTGGACTATATTTTTAAATTCAGCCTTATTATAACAGAGAAAAAAGAAAAGATCTTCAAATCCCTATTAATCCATTTTGGAATAAGCTTCGGATTGAGCCTGCTGTGGGCACTGCTTATGAAGTTTATTGATTGGATGTTAAAAACATTTCTAGGCACTCTGATCATGGTTGTGATCGGTATTGTTATGGTAATTGTGGCGTTTATGGTTTATTTGGGAAATGTCGGATATGGCAATCGTCATCGGTAGAGGGAAGTCTTTATATTAAATAGAAAAATAGAATTTTCTTGAAAAATCTTTACTTTATTTAAGCTTTTAACGGTACTTTGTCCAAAGCAGACTCTTTTGATAGTGGCTGTATACGGCAAAATAAACCCGTAGGTTGTCTAAAGCTGAAAAATTATTTTGTTTTATATTTTCTTATAAAAAGCAAGTTTAAACTAAACAGTTAACAGAGAAAATATCACTTGACATTATTTATTGTTTTATGTACAATTAAATTAACAAAACAAGAAAACAATAAAAAGACTGACATAATCAGTCTTTTTATTTTGATTTCAGACATCTATTGGAAAAATCAGCGTTTGTCGTATAGATGAAAAATTCGCTTCTTTTCTATTTATTGCATATATTTATTATAAAATATTTGTCGATTTAACCTTAATTCGACAGGGAGATGTTATTCATATATTGACAAGAAAAAAATAGTTCTGGATGACCATCAGTTAATATGCGTATTAATTTATATGAAAAATTATAAAGAAAGCAAAATATACAATATTATAAAATGTGGTATATTAATCTATTCAAAATTAGTGTTTGGCGAATAGTTTAAAGTTCCTTTTTAATCCTATACTTCCAAAAAGGGTCTCTTTATTTCTTAGTGGAATCAAAAGATTCAGTTTCCGCACCTTTCCCCATTGTTTTTGATACCGTTATTTCATTTTTGAAGAATCTGTATTCGTCATTCTTTTCCATCTATCTGGGTACGTATCCTGAAACCATTTAAGAAAATTGCCAAACATCGCTTCTTCCGCCATTTTTCGGGCTTTTATGGAATCTTCCTTGTTTATATATCTTCCAAGTTTATAAGTTTTCCCTTTGAAAACAATCTGTGCCTGCCATTTTTGTGCAGTCCTGTCATAGGTAATACCTCTGACTCCAGAAGTGTTATTTTTTAACATTTTTTTCGGTTTAATACAATACACAGAGGAATTTTCCACACATCCGTTAAGAAAGGTTTCCGCAGATAATGCACTTTTTTACCATATTATTACCTCTGTTTTAAAGAAAAAAAGGCTGAGCCCGAGTCTCAGCCTGGTTCCCAATGCCGTATGGCATCAGGCAACTCTGTTGTATATAGTACATCGAAAAAAAACTGTAATTACAATAGGTTACAAAAGGGCCTTATCGATGATTTGGTAATTTGCCCGATGGATATACAGGGCTTTGCCGTCGATCATGAGTTTGGTCATTTTTGGAAGGTCTTCCGGAACTTCCCAGTATACATCATCCCCGGAAAAAGCCGCTATGGGCTGTCCTAACTGGGATTTGATGACCACTACACGTGATTTCCCAAAATCATTCTTGTATTTGTTTAATACCCGGTCAATGGATGCAGGGCTTCCTCCCCCATTGCTGCTGATCTCTTCCAGGGAAAAGTCGACTTCCGGTTCCAGTCCTTTCTGGACAAACACACAGGTATCCCCGCAGCTTTCAATCTCTTTTCCATCAATGGTGATGGTGATGACCGAAGACAGATCATAGCCGGTGATCGTTTTTCCCTCACTGTCAAAGCTTGTGGTTTCGATCTTGTTTCCGGTAATACTGATCTTATTCCCGGATGTTTTGAGTGTCTGGCTGCCATAGTTGTCATAGGTATAGATGGAATAGCTGTTTCCTATCAAAGAACCATGCAGGTCATTGATGACGGACTGCCATTTTGCACAGCCGGATAAACAGACTATGAATATGAATGAAACCAAAAGCATTAAACGTGATTTTTTCTTCATAAATATCTCCTTATGTTGATTAGTTGTAATCTCATCTGTAGTCATTATTGTTCCGAAAAAGATCTCAGATAGTCCAGCACCAGACCGGCACTCCTCTTCTGCTCTTCTGTCATAATCTTTCTGATGAAATCCGTGTCCACCAGACCATCCTTACATGGAAGAGAGATCTTGGTTCTCAGGATATTTCCAGTGTTCAGTTTTGTGGTGTAGTTGTATCTGCCGGAAATGGATTTCCTTATGGAAACAGCGATATATCTTCCAACAAGCCCGTCAAAATCAGGCAGTGTATTCTTTTTGGGGATCAGCATCTTTAAGTGTGCAAACCCGATGAAATCCTTTTCCTGGTAGAAAACAGGACTGCCGCCGATGGTATCACTCAACGTGATCACATTTCCTTTGTTACAGGCTTCTAGCCTGCTGTATCCTTTTACCCCGTTATTTAAGGCAGTATTTGTGATCACCGGCACTGTTCCGTCTACATCATACAGATCGGCTTCCGGCATTCCGCGGTAATAGATACTGTTCTGCACTTCAAACAGCTCCTCTATGGAAAACAGCTTCCTATCCGCAGAAATCTCCCCATCACCCTCTGGTTTGAGAAGGTCTTTGATCTTCTCCAGCAGGGCATTTGCCACCTCAGAGGAAAGATCTTTCTTTGTTACTTTTCCATCGATCTTTAAATGTGATTCATAATTCCAGTCACACCCGGAATCTGTGATCTGATCAAGGATGACCGGGATCCCCGGATAAACCCTCTTTTCCTTACAGGTTTTTACCAGATCAGAGTATAGTCTCCAGACATCCCTGCTATATTTAAAGCCACGTTTTGTTCTCTTACATCCGTCATTGCGGAAATCAACAAACAGCACGTTTTTCTGGAAATCATGCGGAATATGGGCTCGGAAAAGGTAGATGCTTGTCTGTACCTTTGCATTGGGGGAAAACAGGTCTATTGGCATCTTGATACTGCACAGCAGTGTATGATGTGCCAGTATTTCTCTGGCTGATACAGATGCCATGCCGCCTCCGGCACTGTCCTGGATGATCACTGCACCTTTCCCGCCTTCTTTTAACATGTCCAGTCCATAAGAAAGGAACGGGAGTCCGTTTTCCTCGCAGGTAAAATCCGGGTTGATGAGGAGCTTATCATATTTCTTATTCTCCGAATACAGAAATGTGTTGCCCAGGACGACTGCTTCCGCAGAAATCCCCCTGAGGATCATATTGGATACTGCAAGGGCTGCCATTCGCGGATTGATCTCAATCCCCCGCAGCTGGTCTTTCTTTAACTGAAGACCCGGATTACTGGAGCGCATTTCATCATAAGCAGCTACCAGCATCCCTCCACTGCCTGCGCAGACATCCAATACTTCGTCTGTAGCTTTCACATGGATCAATTTTGCCATGAGATGGCTGATGTAGGAGGGAGTCAGTACTTTGCCGTTTTCCGTTGCCATCTGTACCGTATATTTCAGAAACTCCCCGAAAAGTTCCCCTATGGAATCCATTCCGTCAGAGAGCCGGAAGATATTCTGGTAGATGAAACAAAAGATATACTGTGTGTAGCTCTTATGTAGCTTGTCAAGGTATCTGTCTCTTTCCGGATCAGATGTCAGTACCTGAAACTCTCTTGCTGTCATCTGATACATCTCTGGGGAAAGCTGGTCTTTTAAGAAGTCCATCAGATGCCTGTATATATAGTGGCTGGCGGTATCCTCTGTAGCGTACAGAGAATCCGGGGTCAGCACATGCATCGCCAGAAGCATTCCGCTGGCATAGACTGCCCGGTCGGAAGCATTGATGTGGGCTGCATGCATGATCTCGTTTAATTCCGCAGCAGCTTTTTTGAGTACTTCGTATTCTTCCATATTCTTTCCTTCGCAAAAATTATCGATCGCCATATCTGTTCTCCTTTCGTATGTACAGTCAGGATACCATGATATGGAAGCCAGTTGTTTTCATACGAGAATATTACCACATATGAGCAGAAACCGCAAAAAAAAAAGACCATCCGCGGATGGTCTTAATACAATCCCATATTTTCTCCAAAGAAGGAAATCTGTCCAAAATCTCCCTGCAGCTTCGACCTCAGATTAGAGTTCCTTGAAAGCATTGATATTGTTTTTACTGCTTTGTATATCGCATTCCGCTGTCCCTTCAGGAACAGGTATTTCCTTGCACGTGTGACTCCGGTATACAGGAGGTTTCTTTCCAGCATGACAAAGTGGCTGTTCAAAAACGGCATGATCACAGCAGGGAATTCGGAACCCTGTGATTTATGGATCGTGATCGCATAGGCAGGATCCAGGTTTTCAAGGTCGTTCCGGGAATAAGTCACGTAAGGGTTAGGACCGTGGGAGTCTAATCCTTCACTCTCCTCTTCTTCATCTTCATCCATATCCCAATAATCCAGCCAGAATGTGCTGTCCGTTTCCTGTTTATCCGTATCAAGGAATTCGACTTTCAGAAGTTCCTTCTCTGTATTTACCGCTACGATATACCCGATATCGCCATTAAACACACCTTTCTCATAGTCGTTCTTCGTCTGGATGACACGGTCTCCTTTCCTGTATGAATATCCTTCAAAGGCAATGGTCGGGCCCTCCGGGTTCAAAGCTTCCTGTGCAAGTTTGTTCAGGGCTATTGTTCCGGCACTGCCGTTCCTCATGGGGGCAAGGATCTGGATGTCCTTAGGCTGGATATGGTATATATTTGGGATCGTATCCGTCAAAAGCTTTATAATAGCCTGTGCCGTCCGCTCTGCGATCTCTGAGGCTTCCAGCTTTTCCCCTTTTTTGTCCATCATATCCAAAAAGAAATCATTTTTGGGATCCGAATCGTCGATCACCGGAAAGAGACCGTCATTGATCCTGTGGGCATTGGTAATGATGTGGCTCTCTGCGGCCTGACGGAAGATCTTAGTCAGCCGGACGACCGGGAACACCCCGCTGTCGATGATGTCCTTCAAAACGGTACCCGGACCAACGGAAGGCAGCTGGTTGATATCCCCGATCAGTATCAGACGCATGTTTTCCGGCACAGCCTTTAACAGGCTGCTCATCAGACGGAGATCGATCATGGAACTTTCATCAATGATCAGGATGTCCCCCTCCAGTGGGTGTTCCTCATTGTGTTCAAAAGTTCCGGAGCCGCTGTAGCCCAGCAGACGGTGGATCGTTTTTGCTTCCATCCCTGTGGATTCGGAAGCCCTCTTTGCGGCACGTCCCGTAGGTGCGGCGAGAAGGATGTGCAGCTTGAATTTTTTAAACACCTCTATGATCCCCTGGGTGACGGTTGTTTTTCCGGTACCTGGGCCTCCGGTAAGCACCATGCCCTTTGATGCGGCTGCGGTACGGATCGCATACAGCTGGACATCATCATACTGGATGCCCAGTTCCTCTGCCATTCCGGATACATCAACGGAAAGATCCGGATTCCCGCTTCGCTGTCTTTCATACCAGATCCTGCGGTAAAGGTAGTCTTCAGCGGGGACAGAAGCCAGTTTCTTTAATTTCTCAGCACAGTAGTTTTCTGCTTTCAGAAGCTGCGGAAGGTAGATACAGTCCATCTCACATCCCAGGTCTTTCTTGGCAAGCATATCCGAAAGTGTGAGGGAAACAAGATTTTTGTCCTGCAGGTCCAGAACTTCTTTTCCCATGGCTTCATTTACGACCTGCTCCCGGTAACCGAAAACATGTCCTTTCATGGCAAGTTGTTCCAAAGCGTACTTGATCCCGCTCTCTATCCTTAAAGGTGAGTTCTTCTCAATCCCCATTTTTTCTGCGATCTCATCCGCAGTGGGGAATCCGATGCCCTTGACATCATCCGCGGCCTTGTATGGGTTAGCGGACATGATAGTGATCGTCTTTTCCTCATAAGTCCGGTAGATCTTATCTGCGAGCTTGTAGGATACCCCGTATTTTAACAGGAACACAAAAGCGATCCTGCGGATGCTGTTCTCCTGCCAAGAGCCTTTTATGCGTTCCAGCTTTTTAGGAGAGATCCCTTTGATCTCCAAAAGCCGTTCAATATGATTATCAAGGACATCCCATGTATTCACACCAAAAGCATCAACGATCCGTTTCGCCGTTACCTTTCCGATCCCTTTAACAGTTTTGGCAGAAAGGTAGGACACGATATCTTCTGTATTGACCGGTTTGGCCTTCTCCCAGTATCCGCAGGAGAACTGCCTGCCAAATTTGGGATGTTCTACCCATTCACCGTAAAAGTCGGTTTTTATGTTCTTTTCTATTCCATGGAAGCTGCCGGTAGCCGTAAATACTTCATCCCCGGCAACGACAGTGAGGACATAGTAGTTTGTCTCATCATTATGAAAGATGATATGCTTCATTTTTCCAGTAATTATTTCCATCAGTTTTCCTCACTTTCCCAAAATTTTTTAAAAATATTTTTCATGTGCTTATTATACCATATCTTGTGTGTGCCTCAAAATCTGGTACGGAAATTGTGCATCTTTTACAAATGGCATACACAAGATATAGTGTTTTGTCAGCGCTTGCAATATGACGAAAACGGTGAAAAAGAATTATTTTTTTTATCATATTGGAAATATCAATAAAAAATGGAGGTATTGGTATGATTTTTAAAACAGGATATGGATAAGAGCAATCAGATTATTACCTAAGATGCAGATTCCAGATTTTGAGACCGAAGATTTTTGAATATCCGCGGAAGCAGACATATGATTAGCCTGTCGATCAATCCTTTCATCGAAAGATTGAGGACATCTTACCATCCAGGAATAAAAAGTCTGATGCGGTTGGAAACCTGCATAATATGACATACCATGCTCTTATGGATCATGAACCAGATAAGTTCTCTGCGGAAGCTGCGAAAAGTAATAAGCGGGTACATGCTTGTATCAGGAGGAGTGCATCCTTTTACTGATAAACTACATTTATTCGGTGTAGGGCTGCGTAGCGAATGATTTGCTCCTGATTATCAGGTATAGCTGCTCATGAAATCTGTTCGACATCCATAATGCATTGGTTTATAGATGAAATTTTTTTAAGGCAGAGAGCTCCTCTGTCTATTTGTGCTGTCTGAAAATAGTAGTGACCTGTATAATACTATAGGGAACACCAGTTCTGCTTGGGGCATAAAAAAAAGAGCCTGGTACTCCCGTCAGGCCTCTCCAACTTTTTCAGGAGTCGAGGTTGCTGGTTGGGTTTTACTTGGCTGTCTGGGGGGAAGTGCTGAAGCTTATGGAGCTGACTGGGCTGGGTGATGGAATACAGGAATTAGAGAAGTGTTGTAGGATTCCTGATGTACTACGGGTTTTCGACATCACTGATGAACCAGCCTTGTGAATAACTTGAGTTTTGTGAAATGGATAAAGTTTCGTAGATAATATGACGAATTTTTGAAATCAGATGAACTTTGATGGCCCCTTCCAGAGCCAGAGGGAGATGAACGAGCCGAGGCATAGTTTTCCCCCTTGATTTTGGATTAGAGGATCTCTATGCCCCGGTTCGTTTTTGAACGACTTACGGAATGTCTTCCGCCACCGTCGGTCGGTCACTCACCATGGTTCCGATATAGTGGCAGGCAGCCCTGCCAGCATAATACCGCAGATATATTACCTGCGTAGTGTGGTCTCTTCATTCCCTGTAAAAGCGGAAATCGATTGGAACCCCCCTCACACTACTCTGTTTCCATCTGCATTATACTAATCTGTAACGGGTGTATCCCGTCCTGGTTCCGCGTCACTATTGACGAGTTGCCTCCAAGCGCTACATTTAACCATATGCGCTGCGATTACACACTTAGGCTTATTGAGGTCTTGCGCCCGCTTCAACCCCTTTGGTACAGCAGAAAGATCGGAACTGTTCTCTCCACTACCCCATCGACTTCTTGCCGCTCGATCGACCACTTAACGTTGTTATTATGTCTCGTTTCCCATCAGGCAGGTTTGCGTGTTTGGTAAACGCTCCTGCCCCTCCGCTAAAAGGAGTGACATCTCATATATACACATTTTTGTGCCTTAGCATCTTCCGAAGCCTTTGACCGCATAGCTCTTTCGGATACCGTTTAATACAAATACTGTTAGATACATCCGGTATTGAGAGGTGTGCCAGCATTGCACAGACGTTAATTATCGGAGGATATCGATTTTCTCCACTCACCGTTATTACTTATTTCTAATTTCATTCGCTATCAGCAATTTCGTTCATGCTTGCGGAAAGATTTTTATATGTTTAAAATACGTTTGGATAAAAAACAAATTTGTGAAAACCGAAGGTCGACAGACATCCAGCTCACGGGCTGGAGCATTATTTCTTAAAAAAAGAAACCCTGACGCTGAAAAGATCAGTTTATTGTCTGCTTTCCGGTTATCGTTTTTTCAGCAATACTAATATGAATAAAAAAATATTTTTGTTTGCCAGCAGATGCACCTGAAAACGGACCTGACAGATATTCATGAAAAGAAATCCAAGTTATACAGGCGAGGATTCTCCAGTCAGCCTATTTCCTATTTTCGGTCATCACTGCCTCGGCGCAGATACTATGACGAAAAAAATATTTATTTTGCGTTTTTTTTGAAAACTTAATAAAAAATTAATATTTTGTCTTATGAGCAAAAAAAGTGAATTCGAATTCACTTTTTCGTAAATCAAAATATATTACTAATGTGGGATGTTTGAATAAAAAAATTCTCCGCGGCTGATCGTAGATAATCACGGAGTTACTATTGCCAATGTAGCAATCCAGTATATTTTGTTTCAACACATAGTCGGTATTTTAAACGAACGCTAAACATACCAGTCAAGATACCAGCTTTGTACTGATTTCATGTCAGTAGGGGATACCGAGGCCACTCCACCCGCTACTGACGCTTAGTTATTATTACAATTTATCCCTCTGCCTATGCTTTACTTAGAGACAAGAAGATTCTTTCTTTTTCTGTAAAGAAATGAAAACGATCCGGGATTTCATAAGCCAGTATCCTACCCCGGAAGGCGAGTGTTACGAACTGGAACGTACCTCTCCAAGATATAAGGGAATTATTTTGACAGATAGAAACAATGTAGAAAACTAACTCTCATACACCGGTTTGCCATTTTGGTAGGCCGTTTTTTGTCTGAATTTATAAAATGTACTAATATACGAGAGACAAAAAAGTGAATTCGAATTCACTTTTTTTGAGGCTCTTTCAGAACTGATTGCTATCATATACAAAATATGATATTAGCGTAATATAAAAAGAGGTTTATTTTTAATATGACGAAAAACATTTTTGTTCTTTCCTATCCTTAAGCAACGCGTTTCTCGCCATACAGAGTAAAAAAAGTCATCCGCGGCAAATTCCGAACGCCACGGATGACTTGAAACGAAGGGGGTAAAACAAAAATGAGTATGAACAGTTTTTTCTGTTCATGGTTGTATTATAGCTGATACTGAAAGCTTGTAAAAACTGGTACGAAAAAAGCTATTCCCAAAAACACTGATTTGAGAATGTTTCTGTGTTTAAAGGGTGATGGAAGCCGTGTTTCTCTGCGGAGAAAAAATTTATCGCCTTGTGTATGTATCGGCCTTGTTGCTTGGTATTGTACAAGTGGTACCGTCGGAGGTGTAGGCGGTGCCGTCGGATGCATACCAGGTTCCGGATGGTAAGTTATATTCTGAGCCAACAAAAACGAAGTTTTCTCCGATAGTTAAGTTTGCAAGATTATGGCTACTCTGAAAGATTCCATTCATATCTGTAACTCGGCCAGTATCAAAAGATGACATGTTTAAACTGGTTAATTTATCACAGAATGCAAACATATAGGACATTTCCCTGACATGACTGGTCTCAAAAGAAGATAAGTCAAGGCTTGTGAGACTTCTGCAACCATCGAACATATCTGACATATAAAGTGCTCTGCTTGTATTCATTGAACTTAAATCTAAACTTGTCAGACTACTACAATTACAGAACATATCTGAAAAATTAGTGATTATATCAGAAAACTGAGGAAGCTTTAAGCTTACTAAAGATGAACAATTATCGAACATAGCACCATAGCTTCCACCTTGTTTAGTCATGTCTGAAACTTGATAAACATTTTTAAAATCTAACATAGATAAATCCAATGTAGTCAAAGATGAACATCCTCCAAACATACCAGTTGCCTTTTGTAACATACCTGTATTAAAAGAACTAAGATCTAATTCTTTTAGACGAGAACAGCCTCTAAAAATAGCAGACATATTGGTGACATTACTCGTATTAAAGGAAGATAAATCCAAGTCAGTAAGTTTACTACAGCCATAAAACATCCGATCCATAGATTTGACATTAGCGGTATTAAAAGATGATAGTTCAAGATCTATTAGTGTTGAACAGGAATAAAACATTCCATCCATATTAATAACATTATCTGTACTGAAAGGACTAAGATTTAACCAAATTAGGGCGGAACAGTCACTAAACATAAATGACATATTAGTAACATTATGGGTATCAAAAGAGGTTAAGTCAAACCCGGCAATTTTAGAACAACTTCCGAACATATTGTTCATACTGTTAACATTACTGGTATTTAAAGAAGTCAGATTAAGGTCTGTAAGTTTGGAGCAACCATAAAACATACCGCTCATATCAGTACAGCTGCTTGTATCCAGAGGAGTCAGGTCAAGGCTTCTAAGTTTGGAACAATCATAAAACATACTTTCCATTGAATTAACTTTGCTGGTGTCGAAGTTACTCATTTTAATAGAGGTTAAGTTTGATTTTCGATAAAATAATTCGTAACAGGAACTGGCTGCGATTACATTTTGTCCAGGTATTTGAGAAGATACAATCATTACTGTTCCGTCCATCCATGCAACTACGCTTCCATCCCCGTCTGCATCTACATCAATCAAGGGCGTAGATGCAGGCATAATTTCATCAGAGAACTCAACAGAGGTTGCTGAGGAAGGAATAAGTTTATTAAAATTGGGGCCCGCTTTAATGACAAAGGTTTTTCCGGTTGCATATAAATCCATATCACACGAAATTCCATCAGGAATTCCTGCTTCCGAGACTTTTACTTTAGAAGAGAGTTTATTGTCAGAAAACCATCCTGCAGAAGATGCAATTTCTTTATATTGTCCGGAAATAATTTGTCCAGCACTGTTTACAAGGATTTCGTTTTCTGTACTACCATCTGGGAACGTTAAACCATTTCCGTGATAAGTGATGGTATACCCAAGAGGGTTTTTGCGGTAGCGCTCAGTACTGATTGTAACATCCGGTACCGATCGCTCGTCATTGGACAGACTGTCCTCCCATGTTTTGGTGACAGTTACTACTCCGGATGTCTTGGAATCTTTGAAATCATATACTTTCCCGGAATCATCGCTGTTAAGAGAATCCGCAGCCACATCATTCGTACTACTTAATTTCGAAAATTTTATCGGGGGGGGGTACTACCAGAATTAGTAATATCCGCGGAGACTGGCACTGCTGCCAGAAGAGAGAGTCCCAGGATCATGCCAGGAAGCAACATTTTCAGGTTACACATTTTCATAAAACAGTCCTCCTTGAGATTTAATGATTAACTGTAATATGACAAAAACCCAGGCTTACACTATCGAAAAAAACACAAAAAAAAGACCGCCGAAGCGGTCAATTTCCTGACACCCAGAGCCGGCTCCAGATCAGAAGACCTGGAAACCGGAAGCACCGATGATCACACCGTTGTCATCTCTTACGAGATTTGCGGGAACCACCAGGTCGTCTCTGCCAACGGCTGCCTGAGCAACCAGAGTGGATACGATAAAAACCGTATCGTCAGCCGGTGCCGGCAGGTCAGTAATATTCTTGGAAAACACAGTACGAAATACCGGAATGCCATCGATATCACCGACTTTAACCTGATCCATACCAACTCTGGCAATAGTGCCGGAAGCCGGAAATGTGATCTTATCACCGCCGTCAAGCAGAATGTTTACTGGATGTGCTGTAAGGTTTACGAATTTTTTCATATTAATCTCCTTTTCTCCAAATCGTTTTTTAAGTTATAATCATTATGAAAAAAAATTCTGAAAATGAAAAATTACTGATTCCGTGGCGGAAAAGCAAACGCAATCTTCCCATTTTCTAATCTTAACATCGCATCAAACTTCCCCCCGTCCTTCTTCTTAAATCCCTTGATCACTCCTGTCTGCCCTTTTGTGAGCAGGTCGGATATCTGTTTGTCTGTAAGCTTCTTGTGCGCTACTTCCCCGATCAGGAATTTACACTCCGGGTACCCGGTACATCCGTAACCAAATTTTGTCTTTCTCAATGGTTTTCCGCAGAGAGGACAGGTGAAACCGGATGCTTTCTTCTCATGTACTTCAAATTCCCGGTTCATGACCTCATCGACGGTCTGGTCCACATATCCTAAGATCTGCTCCCGGACAGGTTCATAGGCTTCTGTTCCCTGACGGACATTTTTGATGTGGGTTTCCCACTCCGCGGATAATTCCGGATTGACGATACTATGGTCTCCTATATATTCGATATAATCTTTTCCAGACTGGGTGATATAAAGTCCTTTTCCTTTTACCTCCATGTACCCGGTGGTGATCAGGTCTTTGATGATCTGGGCCCTGGAAGAAGGCATCCCGATTCCCTTGGCTTCCTTCATAATCTTTTTCAGATCCCGGTCAGTCATGTATTTCTGTATGTCTTCCATGGCATCTACCAGTGTCGCCTCGGTAAGCCGTTTGGGTGGCCTGGTCACGACTTCATGGATCCCTTTCTGGGCGATCCCTATCTTCTGTCCTTCCGATACATCCGGCAGGCGCAGTTCCTTGATTTTCGTGTCAAAGATGGCTGTAAAGCCCCGGTCTTTGATAACAGAACCCCTGCTCACAAATAAACTTCCATCCACATCGAGGAGATACTTTCTCTTCTCTTCCACCAGGTCAGGAAGAAAGATTGCCAGAAAACGCTTATAGACCATGATGCATACATTTTTTTCCATTTCAGACATTTTGGAAAAATCCGGAATCTTCCCTGTCGGGATCAGGGCACCATGGGAACTTTTTTTTACTTCCTCATCGTTTACGTATCGTTTGTTTGCCGCTGCCTTTTTGATGGCTTCTGGGGTGATGGAAGACAGATATGGTTCCATCCCCGGAACAGCGGATACCGTCCGCAGCAGGGAAGAAAATTCTTTTGCTTTCTCGGAAGAAAGGTGTTTTCCGTCGGTACGCGGATAGGACATGACCTTGTGCGTCTCGTATAATGACTGCAGAGCCTGCAGTGTCTCATCCGGGGAGTATCCGTACTTCTGTCCTGCCTCCACCTGGATGTCTGAGAGTTTGTACAGCTGCTGTGGAGGCTTTTTGGTTTCTTTTTTTTCTGTTTTCTTTACAATGGCTTCCGGGCCAAGACCGCTTACCAGTTCTTTAGCTTTTTCCAGTTCTGGGAAGGCAAGGTCTTTTCCTTCTTCATCGACCAGTGTCGCTACCATTTCCGGATCTTTTGTCTGGATGACCGGCAGGTAGGAACTTTTCGAGGAAAATTCATCGATCGCTTTACAATTGTCATAGACCAGCTTCAGGGTAGGCGCCTTTACTCTTCCCACTCTCATGAGCATGCCGGTCTTGACGGTATATGCGACAGAGAGGTTGAACCCGATCAGCCAGTCAAATTGTGCCCGGATCCAGAATGCCTGCGTCATACCCACATCCCTGGGGCAGGTATGGAAGTCCGTCAGGTTTTTGAAGGAATCCATGATCCCCTTGTCTGTCAGGTCGGTCTCAAAGAAGCGGTATGCTTTCATCTTTTCCAGATGCAGGTTCTTTTCCAAAAGGGCATAGATCCCGTTCCCCTCCACATCACTGTCGGTGCCGACGATGATGCCTTTGTAATCCCCGGACTTTATAAGATCATGTATCTTTTTTACCAGATCCGGCTTGATGGATTTGATGCGAAAACTGTCAGGCACCATCGGAAGCTTCAGGTCCTTCCATTTCAAATTCCATTGGCTGTATTCTTTGGGTTCCATCAGTCCACAGACATGGCCTGCAAGGGCAACGAATGTGATGTCCCCGCAGGGTTTATTTGATCTTTCGTAAGCCTTTTTCACCAGTATCATGGTGGACGGCTTTTCGGCTATATATAACAGCATAAAATTCCTCCTAAGAAAAGGGGAGGAAAATTCCTCCCGTTTTTATACAGAAAGACCTAGGCGGTCTTTCTCTGTGACCTGTGATATTTCTTTTGTTCTGTTTTTTTATATGCACTTTCGATCAGTGCAAGTTTTTTGTTGACAACTGACATCTGATAATCCAAAAAATCGTTCTGGATCTCCTCTTGGAGGGCAGAAATAGTCTTTTTTGCCACAATGTATTTTTTATAATATTCGCGGCATTTGTTGCGTACCATCCAGTAAAAAGTTCCTTTATCTGATTCATAAAGATCTGCCAGGTGTTTGTACATTGGCTGTCCGTTTTTACTGAGTACGTAATCATCAACAACTGCGACAACCTCTCTGGTACGTTTAGAGTAACCTAGAGTGGTTTCCTTTTTGACAGTATACCCGAGTCTTTTTTCCGGTGCTTCCAGTACGGATTCCAGGTATCTTTCCGGTTTCCTGTCTCCGGTCAGCAGACCGATTGCAGTCAGTTCTTCCCGGCTGAGCGGCATCCCGGAGGATCTTTTCTGTAGCGTCACGTCCGCAAGACCGAACCGTTCAGAAATCTCCTTTGCAGATTCCAGCAGGGTGAGACCTGTCTGGAACATATACAGATCAAAGATATCCGCAGTATGTCCGCAGGCAAAACATTTGATCCGGCTGTCTTTCATGATAAAGGCATTTCCGAACTTCTGGTCATCATGGAACGGACAAAGGACAGAAGTCAGTCCTCCAATCCTTCGTTTCTCTATGCCAAGTATATCACAGATATCTTCCATGCTGACGCATTCCTTGATTCTTTCCAGGTCATATTCTTTCATAAAAAAAATCCCCTTTCGTTTTTGGTTTTAAGATAAAATGAAAAATGAAGGGGATTGATAAAATCACATATGGCTTTCGTATTCTGCAAAACAGATACAGGCAAGACAGACACAGGATGACAGGAGCATCCCAAGGGTAGAGAAATTAACCCACCATTCACCTGGACTTGCAGCCGGCAGACTTGCATCCGTCGAACCTGTAGCCATCGAATTTGCAGACGTTGAACCAGCTGCCGTCGGATCCTTCGCCGTCAGAGCGGCGTTGTTTTCCGATGGATGAAAGACGGCGATATCCGGATGGTAAAAATAATACCCTGTCATCTCCGGTTCTACCGTCATGGCATCCGGCCTTTCCAGATGAAAGCAGAAGATAAAAGAGGAAAACAGCAGTAAAGCAACAAAAGCGGTAAGAAAGATTCCGCGGAGGGCATTCCCCGATTCATACATCCCTGTCACCTCCAATCCGTCTTTCCAGCCGGTCGATCCTTCTTTTCATCCGCAGCATACTTTTTTTCATTTTTCTCAGCCGGGCATCCCGCTGGTACATTTCCAACGTATACAGCTGGTGAAGGGAGACAGCCAGGCTGATGCAGACCATGGAAAACTGTTTAAAGAGCAGTGAGGTAAGTATCCCTGCCATACCAAGCACAAACAGATTGACCATCACCGTCCTCTTATTTCGAAAAATGGGGAATATACGTGCAGCAGCACTTAATGCTACAGATATTACAAATATTCCATTGAGTATCCGGAGTATTTTAAGGAAGAGCATAGTATCCTTTCTTCCAAATAAGGACCAGAAGCTCCGGCCCATATTGGATCATCTTTTTCGTTTAGTCATAAAGAGCAGGATCCCGGCAGCTGTTCCTGCTAAAAGTGCTGCAAGTAACTGTCCCGTATGATCCGGCTTCAGACCCTCCTCGATCTCCGGCTTCCAGGTCTTCTTTTTATCAAAAATAAAGGTTTTTCCATTCTCCACAAAAAGGCAGTCGTCTTTATCCATGTCCCGGAATCCTTCTAAAATCTTCACATCAACTGCTGCGGAACCATGGCTGGTTTTTACATCCCGGTAATCTGCAAGGTTGATATCCTTAAAGCTGGCAAATACAGGGATGATCTTATTCAGGTAAGAGATGGAAGAATCATCACTGTTATCTAAAAACAGCTTATAGTCACAGGAATTGATGATTGTCTCATCAGCATCAGCCAGACTGTCGATATGTACAAATGCAGAGAGCTGGCTTTCATCGTATCCTTTGTCCCACATGTAGGAATAATCTGGATCAAAACCATTAGCGATCAGTGTCAGATGCTGTCCGTGGAGATATTTGCCCCTTAACAGCATGTCAACGAACCTCGGGGTACTGCAGGGGCATGGATGTTTCAGATAGATCACAACCTTATCCTCAAAAAACATCTTCGGCTTGCAGACGAGCAGTTCGACACAGGAGCAGTATTTCTTATTAAGTGGATCCACTTCATAGACCTGGTACCCCTTTGCCTTCATCCTGCCGGCGGTTGCTTCACTGATCTTCCCGTTATAATCCCAGACAAGATAGGATCCGTTTGCAGCAAGAAGATTCAGGACGATCAGGTCCCGTACTTCATCCGCAGTCCCTCCGACGGCAAGCAGGTTTCCGGAAACCAGTCTTGCGATATGCTTTGAAATTTGAAGCGGGAGCCCCGCGGAAAAATCTGTTCTAAATAAATCTGTCATTCAATTAAACCTCCTTTGATGTACCTAATATGGAAAAAAATCTATAAAAAAAATCCTGCCATCTCTGGCAGGAGAAAAAAGTGAATTCGAATTCACTTTTTTTACCACCGGACCGCCATATGGTCAACCAGATCCCTGGGGATCTCGTCAATGAAACGGGAGACCTCCATGGCATAAGTTTTTCCATAATTCATTCTTTGGGCGGCACTGGTAAGAGTCAGGGTCTTCCTTGCCCTGGTGATGCCGACATAGCAAAGACGTCTCTCCTCTTCCATGGCAGCTGGATCCGTGCTGTTGATCGCCCGGTATCCCGGGAACGTGTTTTCTTCCATACCGGCCATGAACACATGTGGAAACTCCAGTCCTTTGGAGCCATGGAGCGTCATTAATACTACACCGTCCTCGTCGTCCTTTAAAGAGTCAATTCCGGATGTCAGGGCAGATTCTGTAAGGAATCCTTCAATGGCTTCTGCTCCCTCATGGTTTGTTTTCCTGCTGTAGTCAGTGGCCATATTGATCAGTTCATAGACGTTCTCTGTTCGTTCTTCCAGCTCCTCGCTTTTTTGTGGATAATCTGTAAAGAAATTCGTTTCATTAAGGATCATCTTGATGGTCATATCTGCTGTCTGGCATTTTGACTCTTCGGTCATTTTCCTCAGCATTGCAGCAAATCCCTTTAATTTATCTGCGGCTGTCTTTGATAAGATCTCATCCGCAGAGCAGGCTGCATCATACAGGCTGCAGTTATTTCGGAACGCATACTCTTTCAGCTTTTTGATTGTCACTGCACCGATCCCGCGGCGTGGGACATTGATGATCCGCTCCAGTCCGAAATCGTCATCCGGGTTGATAAGGACACGCAGATAAGCAAGCATATCCTTGACCTCTTTTCTCTCAAAGAAACTTAAGGCACCCACGAGGCGGTACGGGATATCCTTCATTGTAAGACACTGTTCGAAGAGGCGGGACTGGGCATTGGTACGGTAAAGGATGGCAAAATCCTTATAATCAGCCTTTTCCCTGTTATGCATCCGTTCGATCTCGGATACGATAAACTTCGCTTCTGTTGTGGCATCTGGCAGAGTAATGGTCCGCAGCTTGCTCCCCTCTTCCCCCTGTGTCCAGAGTTTCTTTTCTTTTCTCTCCTGATTATGGGAGATCACCGCATTGGCTGCGGAAAGGATGTTTTTGGTGGAGCGGTAATTTTCCTCCAGCTTGATCACCTTTGTATTTTGAAATTCCTTCTCGAATTCCAGGATATTGCGGATATCAGCTCCGCGGAAACTGTAAATGCTCTGGTCATCGTCTCCGACTACACAGAGGTTCTGGTACTTATCCGCCAGCATGCTGATGATCTTGAACTGTACAAGGTTTGTATCCTGATACTCATCGACCATGATGTACTTGAACTGCTCCTGGTAGGAATGAAGGATATGCGGGTAATTCTCAAACAGCTGGACGGTCTTCCATAACAGGTCATCGAAATCCAGGGCATTGTTTTTCTTGAGGATCCGCTCATATTCTTTGTAGACTGTGATCAATGGGTAATCCGGATAGATGCTCTCTAGTTCATCCGGTCCGAGCATTTTTTCTTTCTGCTTAGAGATAAAGCTGATGACATTGTATTCTTTGATTTCCGGGCATCTACTCTGGAAATCTGTTTCCTCAAAAATAGCCCTTATTATTTTTTTCTGTTCATCGGTATCATAGATGACAAAGTTCCCACGTTTGTATCCAAGAAGCATCATCCTGTTTTTTAAGAACTTTACACAGGCGGAGTGGAAAGTTGTGATCAGCATCTTGTCTGCGGCTTTGCCGGTCAGGGAAGCGGCCCTTTCCTTCATCTCCTTTGCGGCTTTATTGGTAAAAGTCAGGGCAAGGATGTCCTCCGGTTCTGCAAACCCGTTTTCAATCAGATAGGCAATGCGATGGGTCAAAACTCTTGTTTTTCCGGAGCCTGCGCCTGCAAGGATGAGCAGCGGGCCTTCGGTATGCATGACTGCTTCTTTTTGCTGCGGATTTAAACCATTTAAAATATCAGACATATATTTTCTCCTCTCATTTGTTCTGTATAAAATTTTACTATCTTTTTACACTTCCATTTTCTGGTACGGAAATCAGAAGTTTTCCGAACAAAAAAAAGACCATCTGAATGGTCTTTTTGGGATAAGAGCTGCCCGCTCATTTCAGTAGAAGAAGTATCTTCTGGCAACCTCTTCATAATATTCTTTTTTTGCGATATCCAGTGTCTCTCGCAGGCTGACCTCATTTGCCCCGATCTTTTCTCTCAGCTCTTTTGCATACGGAAGGAGGCTGTCTGCTCTCCTGCCGTTCTTTTCTGATTCCTGGATATCTGTATACACTGCTTTTAACTCATCAAAAGTTAAGGTTTTATATGGATTCTCTGTCATACCGGCACCTCCCTGCTGTATTTAACATGTTTTTTTGCAATTTTGTATTGTCCTGAAAAGTTCATTCTTTCAAAGTTCTCCATGGTGGACTGCAGCCGGTAGATGAAGAGATCCATTTCCTGCTGGGTCACTTTAAAGGTAAGTGTCCTTTTATCTTCTGCATGTTCCATATCTACGGTCTTCAGCTTTCCCATATCCCTTAAAAATGCCTTGCAGTTAAAGATTTCAAAGGTCCAGTCCACACTTAAGGAAGAGGAACCTGAAATTGAGATCGAGTAAGCGGTACGCCTGTTGTTTTTATCCGCAGTAGATTTTGGTTTGACTGGGGAAGAATACAGCGGAGGCAGGTTGATGGTTTGGGAAAGACGATGTGATTGATACAGGTACAATGCTTCATCTATGGCTTCTACCATCTGCTGGTTTTTTGGGTATCTATCTAAATTGGCTGCAAAAAGCTTTCTCGCGTTCGTAAGGATGTTCAGCCCGTTTTCCATCTGCACTACCTCCGCGGCAGTCCGGTTCTTGCAGTTCCTTTCTTTGATCGGGACGGTATAGGCCGGGGTATTTGGCTTGCTCATTGCCTGCCGGTTTAATATGTTTCGCTGGAACTGATACTGGTTCATGAGATACGGTATGTCATTAGCCGGGATATTGGCAACCACGCTTCCCTTTTCCGAAGAGGCGATGGCCATACGGAATACGGAATAACCGGTGTGCATTTCCATTGGTGAATATTTTGTATCCCCTTCTTCCGGGACATTAAGGTCCGCGGCGCAGGTCAAAGATATTCCTGCTCTGGCAGCTACCCAGATCTGCAGGGGATATTTTTCTACCATAGGCTGTTTATCTGGGGGCTGCTGGTTGCCTTGAGGATAAGATGGCATGTTATTATAAAACTGCTGGTATGCTGTCTGCGGAGACTGATTACTATGCATTTGTTTTCTCCCTTCTGTTTTTCTTTAATAATATGACAGAACGGGAAACTCTTCTTTTTGTACGAAAAAACTCTTAACTTGTTTTTTGTACTTTAACTCTTTTTGAGTTAAGATACATCAACAAAGTTAAGATTAGCCTCAAAGCCATAGTATTACTGAAGATTTTGCTTTTTTAAAAATCAAAAATCTCCGCGGTGTTTTTATGATTCCGCGGAGATTAAGGGAAAATATAAATTAGAAAGGCCTGCGCTTAGCAGGCAGGATTATCGCTCTGGCAATTGATCTGGATATGATCCATAATTCAGAAATAAATAAGGCAGCTCTACATCTGCAGGCTGCCTATATGTATGCATTTTTTATACCGTTTTCGCGCCATATTCAAACATTTTGATGCTAATTATACGGCAAATGTCGAACATATGATTGATGATTAATTCCACATCAGGATCTTCTTCTCCGGATTTATGTAGTTTTTGGCTGATATGCTGCTTAGCTTCATATATTTCTCCATATAGCCTGTCACATTCTGAGTCTTTTGAAAACTCATCCTGTATTTTAGCGTACTCTTCTGAAGCCTCATCTTCTGTAATTGCTCCCATTACCATTTCGTATACTGTGTTTGCGTCCATGTGTGAACCTCCTGTTATGTGTTTTTGTGTGTATGTTTATCATTCCTCAGATATTCTGTTTTCTCCACAAAAACAGTTCGTAAAATACCTGCCTTTTTCGACATTTTGCGTTGTACAAAATACCAGCAGTTTAGACTTTTTTTCGGGGCATTGTATGCGTTTATAGGATGAGAAAATAATACAGGAAGATGGATGAAAACGGGGAGAATTGTGGGGGAAATCGTTTTCCGCAGATTGACTTTGCCATTTGATAGTACTACAATTAAGACAGATAAAAGAAAGGAGAAATTTTTTTATGAAAAAGTTGAAAACTGTAAAATTTGCCGTCCTGATGCTGTTTGTCTGTGCGGTACTGTTCTGCATGAAACCGGTTGGAGTACAGGCTTCTACAATGCAGACCATCAACACCAAAAGACCGTGTAAGAGCTACGATATCACGGGGGACAACAAAAAAGACTCAATACAAACAAAATGGGCATTTGATAAATACGTGTCTGTCATTGTTAACAGAAAGACCATCTACAAAGACAAAACTCCGATCGAGTATGATCCGACTGTCCGTTACTGCAGATTTGAGAATGGTACTCCATTCTTATTCATTGAGAGTTACGGTGTAAATGAACTTGCTCAGGCTACCATTGTTTATTATAAGAACAACAAACCAAAGTCTATCAACCTTGATTTTGGTGCTTATGGATGGCTGTACGGCGTGAGTGATCTCAGTGTTTCGGGTAATACTTTTACAGTCCAATATTCTCTAATGACAGGATCTACCGGGTTTACCAGATTAAAACCATGTGTCTTTGTATACAAGGATGGAGATATTAAGAGAAAAGGACACAATGTATATGACGTTGCAGCTCTCGACAGGTATACCACCGGGCATGAAATGCTCAGGACTTCATATGTCAGCACTGCCAGAAAACTGACGGCATACAATGACATCACTACAAAAGACAGGGCATTTTCAATCAAAAAAGGTGCAAAAATAAAAATAACAAAGATTTATTACAATCGGAAGACACTTCTGGTCGGAGTTGAATACAATGGAAAATTTGGTTGGGTGAAAGGAATAAAACGGATAGTAGCTTATAAAAAACCATTGTTTAAAAATCTGGCATTTGGAGGCTGATCATGAAAAGGGGATGCACATTGCATCCCTCTTTTTATCTGGAAACAGTCATTACCTTTCCCATAAATAATATTTCATCATTACTACTGTCATAAATCAGGAAGGCAAATGGACGGGTAAGCTCCACAGTTTTGATGATCGGCTCATCCTCCTCTGCGGCTGACATGCATTCCATGATGACAGCAGTCACTGCTGCTGCTTTCGTGCCGTTTTCATCCAGCTCCAGTTTTGTTTTCTGAAGGATCGTATCCACATTTACGTTTTGGTCTGCAATACCGGAGAAATCAGCATTGCTGGAAAATATATTGTCCAGTCCCAGATTTGAGAGCATGTCATTCAGAACGGCGCTCGTTTCAAAGTTAAGTTTTGGCATCTTGCAGTCAACTGCATCATATTCTGGATTGGATTTCAGGAGTCCGCTAATATCCAGATCCTCCAGAGTGAAATTACCCTCATCATTTGGCAGGATCCCTATGAAACTTAACCCGTTGGCATAATCCCTGCCAAAAGCTGTAGCTTTGTCATTTTCATAATACCGGTCTCCTGTACAGGTCATATATTTTGTCTTTTCTTTTTCTCCAAAATTTTCTTCTGTATCAGAAATATTCCAAGGTTCCCCGCTCCATCCGGATTCAAAATACAGGGAATTGGTTAAACACAGTCCTGTACTGTCGCTGATAAGGTCCGGGGTTATGATCCCCGGGATCAGACCTTCTGTGTTTTTGTCACACCAGGAGTTGATGATACCACATGTTTTCTCCGCAGCAGAGAAATCCACATTTTCTACCTCAGCCCCAAAACTGTCCGATACAGTATTCCTGAAGTTCTCCTGAAGCGTCAGTTCATCATCTGCCCAGACCGCATCTGCGATCTTTAATTTCGATTTATATCCATAATTCTCGTCTTCTGTATTGTATTCTTTGATCTTGTCCAGGTAATCTTTTGCATAGGAAGCAAAATCATCGGTTCCCAGGTAATCCCCCAGGACTTTTTTGGTTTCTCCCTTTGCACCTTCCGCGATCATACCGAGTGCGAAGTTAAGACTTGTGGGACTGAACATGATGTTTTTTCCATCGGCTGCTGCGGAGATTCGATCTGTCATTTTTACGGAATTCTGCAATACTGCGGCTTTGTCGATATCAGATTTTTTCTCTTCAATAGATGCTGCAATCTGGACCTCATGGTCTTTTGCGGAATCGGCATATACATTGGCAACAGGCATTACGACAGTCATGATTGTCATTATCCCGGCTAACAGTTGGTTCCTTCTCATAAGACATTTCCTCCTCTGGCGTTTTCTTTAGTTTAGCATATTTTTCTTTCGGTTTTGTAATCTGCGAAAAACAAAGATCTTGCAGGATGGAAGGCCTGAAGCAGAAATGCATAAAAAAACAGAGACCGTTGGCCTCTGCTTTCTGTATTTTACATCCCAGCCAGAAGTTGGTTTCTTCTCATAGGGCAGTTCCTCCTTTGGCATTTTATATAGTTTAACAGATGGTTTTCAGGGGGAGATTTTTATTTTTGGCTTTTTTTGTCAAATTATAAAAAAATCCAAAAGGAGGAAACGGGATATGAAATTTTCAAAATCTTTATTGGCTGTCAGCATGTCCGCGATGATGCTTTTTTCTGCACCGGTAGCAAATGCTGGTATCCTTCAGTGCCAGACTGTTGAAGCGGCAGTATCAAAAACTTCAAAATTCAACAAGATAACAGCGAATCTTACTTTAGGAAAGGGTGTCCAGCTTTCATTAAGCAATGCCGTATCCAGTAAGATCATGTGGAAGGTATCCTCTCCTACTATCCTGGGTGTTACTCAAAGAGGATATGTCACTGGCTTAAAAGCTGGTTCTGCTTATGTGTATGCTACGTACAAAGGCAGAACATACAAATGCAAAGTAACGGTCAAAGCGGATCTGTCAAAGGTTTTCTTAAACAAGAAATCAATTACAATGAACGAGGGAGATTTGTATAATCTTGTGCTATTTAATGCAAGTGGTGCAACCTATCGGTCATCGAATCCTTCTGTAGCTTCTGTTACAAAGAATTCAGACTCAGCAAACTCCTCTTCTTGTACTGTGAACGCAAAGAAAGCCGGAACTGCCACCATTGCCGTTAAATATGCGGGAAAATCTTTCACCTGCAGGGTGACTGTAAACAAAAAGACAAAACCGGAAATCAATATCGACTCCGCAGAACTTAATGTAGGAGAGACTTTAAACTTGAAGCTACAGAATGCTTCCGGAAGCATTATCTGGAGAACATCCAACTACAGAGTCGCAAAAGTATCATCAACAGGAAAAGTAACAGGTGTTGCTGCTGGAAAGGCAACAATTACAGCACAGAATAATGGAAAGAAATATACCTGTACCGTAACTGTGAAAAACACAGTAAAAAGTAGTGAAATGAAAATACCGCTTTATATCCAGTCAGACTATTCGAAGATAAAATACGGAAACAGCAACCTTGCTGTCTGTGGAGATGGGCCAACCTGCCTTGCGATGATTGCAAGTTACAAAACCGGAAAAACAGTGACTCCCGCGGAGATTGTAAAATGGTGCGGAAATAAATATTACATCAATGGATCTGGTACTTCTTACAATATCTTTTCTGCAGCCAAGAAATACGGGATCAAGTCTGTAACAAAAACATCCAGCACATTCATGGTATTGAAGGCTTTACAAGAGGGAAAACCTGTTGTAAGCGTACAGAAAAGAGGATTATTTACAAATAACGGAACTTTCATCGTTTTGAGAGGAATTGATAAGGATGGAAAAATTCTTGTAAACTCTCCGAAAGACAGATCTGTTTACAGAAAATTATATGATCTGCAGAGCCAGATCGCAAAAACGTCCACAACATTTATGATCATTAACTGACATCAAGAAAGCAGGAGCTTATGGCCTCTGCTTTCTGTTTTTCTACTTTTCCGTAATGACATTGCAGGAATCTAATATCTCATCTGTAAGCATCGGGTTGTAATGCTCTGTCTGAAGGGGCAGCAGAGATTCCGTACAAAGAATGGCTGATACCTGTGTACCTTTGATCCTGGAGAGTTTATGAGGAAAGTTGATTCCTCCAGCCAGATGTCCAAAATCATTGACCATCAGAGTTAAATGCTGACTGAGATCCATTTTGCCATTCAGGATATCATCCAGAATCAGTGTGATCTCGGCAATCAGTTTTTCGTTTCTTATCTTATCAGATCCTGTCAGATACAGAACTGTTTTTTCATCATGGAAAATATCATAGTAATAATAACGAAAATAGTCGTAGAAAAAGCCCTTCGTGTCATCAACATTGCAAATGTAAACGTGGTATCCTTCCTGTTTTAATTTTTCACTGGTCTGTCCCTCAAGAATCCCATCTGGATCGATTACCAGATAGGAACCGTTTTTGGAGAGCAGTGACTGAGCCAGATATTTTTCCGATTCTATTGGATCTGCAATAAGCAGAATATTTTCGTAAGATTTTGCTGGCATTTGTATTCCTCCTATTTTGATAGATGTTCCAAAATGATACTGATAGTATATCACAATTCTGCCTCATTCTGTCGAAAATTTTCAAGACATTTGTATGGCACCTGAAAATGCTTCTCAATGTTTTCTGTGCATAAAAATTTCCTACAAAAAAGACATCTGACCGTATTCTTCCGAAATCTCAAAATTCATCCAGATCACTTCTGTTTTTTTCCTAAGGGACTGGGCGTAGGCTTCTATTTCTATATGATTCCAGTTCTCCAGCATGGTATCGTATAGATCTGAATGGTATCCGGATAAGAGAACCGGTCCGGTATGCCGCAGGAGCTGTTTCAATAAAAGTTCATGATCATGATCGGACATTTCTTTTTTGTACTGTGTTCCTCCCGATCTTGTTTCTGCCATATATGGCGGATCGCAGTAGATCAGGACATTTTTGTAGTTGTATTCTGCTATCAGTTCTGTTGCAGGCCGGCATTCTATCTGCACTCCCCTCAGCCTTTCCGCGGCCTCAAAGACCCTGCCCGGAAGCGAACTCCAGTCCTTTGCGGCATATGCCCGTTCTCGTCCCTGCACATCCCTCTTCCAGCCTACTTTGTATCCATTCGTACGATACCCATAACCCATATTGCAGCGGATCAAAAACCAGACAGCCTTTTCATAAGGATCTGACGGGATGCTGTTGTAGGATTCGTTGTATATCTGTCTGGAAAATGGTGTAAAATATACCATCCGGGACAATCTTTCCGGATCTTTTTGGATGCACTGGAAAAGGTTTGCTACATCCCCGTCAAGATCATTGACGGTTTCTATATTGGACCGCGGTTTGGAGAACAGGACAGCCCCGGAACCAAAGAACGGTTCCAGGTAACTGTGATGTTTGGGGAAAAGGGACACGATCTGTTCTGCCAGCCGCCATTTGCTTCCGGGATATTTCACGATGGTTTTCATAAACACTTCCTCACTGAGAGTCTGGCAGAAGCAGTAATTTCTCTATCAGGGAATACATTTCTTCTACTTTTACCATATCTTTTTTACTTACTTCACAGACTTCCTCACCTGCATTGAATTTATCGAAATAGATCGCACCATTGTCGGACAGGTTTTTATCATAACAGAATTCATAGTATATGTTTTCAGAGACCGGAAAAGTAAAAACAGGCACGTCTTTGGGATAATGATCCGTAAGTCTCCTTACAATGGCTGCCATTTTTTTGGTATCCGGAGTGGAAAATACGGCCTCCTCATAGCTGTAGGAAGGCTGGTCTTTGCCAAGGAACAATAAAAGGTCATCCCTTCCGATATATCTGCTTAAAACCAGTTCGTCTCCCTGCTGTGAAACAGCAAATCCCAGTCTGCAGTATTTAGGGTTCGGCTTTAAGATGATGGATGCTTCCGGACTGTTAAGCTCTTTGTCAGAAACACGCAACATATGCAACAGGTCTGACAAAAGAAGCAGTTTTGAGTTCTTTACGCAGATATGGGCAAAATTTTTGTCTGACAGAGGATTACCGCCGTTTTTGGCACAGCAGATATTCCACAGCTGCTTTTTGTATCTGTTCTCAATGGAGTATTCAACATAATCAGAATAAATACGTTTCCAGGAACCGTCTTTCATACAGCATTCCAGATGTCCGTCAGTCTTTCTGGTAAAAACGGAGTTTATGGTAATGGTCTCGTGCGAACTGTTTTTTGATATAAAAATACTGGTCTCAATGAGGATTCCGGACTCCTTTGCTTTAAAATGCAGCAGTACGGGATTGAGGACGTTCGGCTGTAAAAACTGAAACAGTCCTTCGTCATCAACCTCTTCCAGTTCCCCAAATTCCAGGTGATGCTTTTTCGCTCCGGAAAGGATGCTTTTTATGACCAGATCATGTAGTTTCTGCTTCTGTTCATATGCAGAACGGTATTCTTTCAGGAGAGAATCAAAAAGCCGTGTGTCGATCTTATTTTCAGCGGTTACTTCAATGATCTTAGCCAATCCTGCCACCTCCTTTCACCATATCCTTTGTAATCCTGATCTCGTAGGTATCTTCACAAACAATATCTGGAGCTTCAAACATGATATCTGTCATGGTGCTCTCCATGATAGAGCGTAATCCCCTTGCCCCTGTCTTTTTGCGAAGTGCGGTCCTTGCGATCTCAACAAGCGCATCCTGCTCAAAATCCAGGGAAACATTGTCCATTTTTAAAAGTTCTTTGTACTGGCTGACGATGGAATTCTTCGGTTCCACCAGGATCCTTACCAGGGCATTTTCATCCAGACCATCCAGGGAAGCGATGACAGGAAGTCTTCCCGTAAGTTCCGGTGTCAGTCCGTATTTTACCAGGTCGGAACTCTCAATCTCGTTATAGGAGAGCTCATTTATTTTTGGAATGGCATGTCCAAAACCAATGGTCTTCTCCGGCTCGATCTTCTTCTGTATCCCGTCAAAGGCACCTCCGCAGATAAACAGAATGTTACTGGTGTCGATGTCCACTGTGGAAGTAAACGGAGACTTCTTGTCTCCAACAGGAATGGAGATCACATGTCCCTCCAGGAGTTTTAACAAAGCCTGCTGTACTCCCTCTCCGGAGACATCCCTCTGTGCGGAGGATTCCCCGACTCTGGCCAGTTTATCGATCTCATCGATGTAAACGATCCCTGTCTGTGCCTTTTCAATACTGCCGTCCGCCTTCTTTAAAAGGGAAGAAAGACATTCTTCCACATCTTTTCCCACATACCCTGCCTGAGTCAGCCCGGTGGCATCACAGATCACAAATGGGACATCCAGGATCCTGGCAAGTGTCTGGGCCAGATAAGTCTTTCCGCAGCCGGTACTGCCGATAAGCAGGATGTTGGATTTCTGTATCTCTACTCCCGCATTTCTTTTCCTGATCCTTTTATAGTGATTATAAACAGCTACGGAAAGGATCTTTTTCGCCCTGTCCTGTCCGATCACATAAGAGTCAAGCTTTGACTTGATGACGGAAGGGGTAAGGAATGCTTTTTCCTCAGGGTATTCCAGTTTTAATTCCTCAATCTGGGAAGAAATCTTTCCGATACATTTGTCACATATATAATGTTTGCCGTTTGAAGTTGAAGAACTGAAGATCCATCTGCATTCAGATTGATCGATTCCGCAGAAACTGCATTTGATACTCATGTTTTTTCCTCCTTCATTTTTTCTAAATGATACAGGAAAAATGATAAATCGAAATCTGGCACGAAAAAAAACAGCCCGAAGGCTGTTTTGATCAGAAAAATGACAACTGTCCATTTGAATCCTGACGGATTTTTGTGTCCGAGGTTTTTGTATCCGAGGTTTTTTTTCTCTTCCGCGGAGTTTCCTTTACAGATTCTTCCTGAGTTTCGGATTCGCTGTTGATCTCGGCAATCGTTTTCGGAGAGAAACGTTTCCAGGAACACTCGGACTTTTTTCCATATCTCCCGTCCTCATCCACGATACCTTTGGAAATGTAGTCAGAAACGATATTTTTTGCTTCCACACTGGAAATATGAAACCTTGCCATCAGCATGGAGTACCGCAATATACCACGTTCTTTGACCAGTGCCATAATCTCTTCGTCTGTATATGCCATAATATCCTCCTTCGTTTTTGAGAATAGTTTAACCGATCTTCCCCTGCGTTTCTGCTCGCACGAAAAAACGCAGAACAAACCGATTATACCGTTTCAGGTCTGTCCGGTCAACGGCAAAAAAGTGAATTCGAATTCACTTTTTTCACAAATTAATTTTTGAGACTATGTACGCCAACTTAAAAATATAAAAAAAAACAACTGAAGTTGATAAGAAAAATGATTAAAAAAAGAAGCACCAAAGGACTTCCTTGCGTTTGGACACAACCCGGCTCTCTTTAGCCGGGTGTTTTGTTGGGTCAGTAGCCAGCTGCGAATCTCTTCGCTGCTTTTCTTGCGCTCCTCACATCAAGTGCATCAAGCGGCACTGTATAGTGGGAGTAGAAAAACAGCTCCACGTTAGCCCGTGCATAAGGATCTTCATAGTATAAATCTATGTCTGCACCTTCCTGCACTGGCCAGCTGGTATGAAGACGATTGCGACGCAGGAACTGTGCGTATTCCGGAGTCTCGTAGAAACTGTCATTGATTTCGTATACATACTGATCTAACTCAGGTTCATATCTTCCATCAATAAACTGTTCTGCGAGATTCCAGTTTGTTTCGTTACAAGGATCTAACGTCATCGTCCTAGAGACAACGATGTTTCCATCCTTGACATGGACAGAACGCTTTTTAACGGCATTCTTTAACGGCTTTGGCAAAGCCTTTACAAATGCGTTGACAACTGCTGATTCATTATTTTTCTTCATATGTATCTCCTCTCCTGCTGACTTCTGTCAGCGAAAACATTTTTTTATCATGAAAAGAGGATTCACCCAAATTCTCCTTTCGTTTTTGTAAGTTAAAAACAGTATGAAGAAAGATGGAAAAATGAAAAACGGCATCTCTCAAAAGAAATGCCGTTTCGTATTATAAAGGAATAATCTTACCATTCAGGATCTCATAGTCGATGCCCATGGACGAGAAGTATACATAGTTCCAGTCTGAAGCAAAGATATATGGGTTTCTGACAGTTACTCCAGCCTGACGCAGCTGCTGGTGACGGTTGATCTCATACAGAGGTTTTACTCTTTTGATGGAGATCTTCGTCATATCGAATCCGAAGTGCGTAGAGACAAACCGTACCGTCTCCTCGTCAGAAGCCGGGGAAACACCATTGTTGGCAATGTTTTCATAAAACCGGCCTGATACATCTTCATATGGCTTCCACTCCTGCTCACACTCCAGTTTTCTGGTTAACAATGAAATCTCTGATCTCAGTTCTTTTACTGTGTTCTGCCATTTTTTTTCTTCCGCTTCCAGACGGTGGCATACAGCGACCTGTTCTCTGGTACGTTTCTCGACATAAGCCATTTTGATCTTAACAGCCAGATTGTCGGTATTATTCTTATACGCCTCACAAAACTGGTCTTTATCCATCTCTGTATCCATGTAGAACTGATGGATTACGTCGAAATACTCTCCTGGTACAAAAATATTGGTCCTTTTCTCAAATTCTTCTAACAACATAAGTTTTCTCCTTATAGGCAGCCTTCTTCTTTGGCTGAATAATAGCACTCTCCGCAGATGATGAAATCTAGCAGCGGTACAGAAAGTATCTCACCGGCATCTTTGATCTTTGTCATCACCTGCATATCCATCTTTGAGGGAGAAACATCTCCGCTCGGATGGTTGTGTGCAAGGATGATACCGGAAGCTCCGCAGAGCAGAGCCTTCATAAATACCTCCCGCGGAGTGATGAGCGAACTGTCCACAGTACCGTGGGAAAGCTCAAAAATCCCAATTAGATGACACTTTTTGTCAAATGCCAGAAGGTATATATATTCTTCCGTCCGGTCTTTGAGACGGAAATACCGGTTAAGGAAATCGAAGGTCATATCCGGCGAATTAAGTGTCTGTGTTTCCCGGCAGAGTTCTTTTTTCTCAAGAACAGGAAGCCGGTCTTTATCAAGATACGTGTCAATGATATACATTATTTTCTCCTTTGTTTTAAATACCGCGGAGCAAACCTCCGCAGTAGCAGTTATAAGTTATTTTCCATCTGGACAGAACAGGAAGCCTCGGGTAGTTTTTCATACCCGTACAGCTTTCCTTTTTTGCCAAGATCAGCCAGGACAATGTCAGAAGTATCATACATATCGAACTCAAACTCTTTGAGGTGTTTTGCCTGATCTGCATTATGGGAATCAAGGCACTCCTGCGGACTGTCACAGAGCCACAGACAGAATCTGACATTAACACCTGTCGCTTTACGGATATCGTCAAGAACTTCCTCAAAGAACTCTACCCGGTCTTTTTCATTATTACGATACCGGGAAAGCATCTCTTCGTAGTCTGTATCGAATCCGGTATGGATAAGCATTCCTTCTTTCATGAGGGTTTTATAAACAAAAAGAAGCTCCTTCATAGTCTCACCGATAAGATCGGATTTGATCAGGTAATCCAGAATATCTGTATTCTCCAATACAAATGTCTCGTATGCCATTACGGACGCCGCATCTCGGCGCCCCTCTCCAAAAAACTCTTCGCATCTGTAACCTGTCATATTATTTTCCTCCTCTGTACTTAATAAGTGTATTCGAAGCGGGGATACAGTCTTTTCATCTCCCGCCTGATCATGCCCAGAAACCGTTTTGGGCAGTTTTTCGTATACCAGCAGTACCCACGGACAACAACGGAAATCTTATTCCCGTCCAGAGCCCGTCTCAATGTGCTGTACTTGGTCCTGTGTGCCAGCTCCGCGGAGATACACTTCTCCGGAAGCCAGCTCATGTTTTTCTCTTTTTTTCGCAAAATCAGATGCTCCATTTCTTAAGGATTGCCGGGGATGCCTTGGAACTGGTCTGAACTGTCAGTTTGACAGCCGAATTATCTCTGCATGCTTTTTCAAAAAGAGCATCAGCATCTGCTTTGTCAGAAGTTGAAACAACCTTTTGTTCTGTTGAAAAAGGCAGAAGTTCAGAGATAATGGAGTAAAGGGGATATCCCTCTTCCTCAACCGGTTCTACATCATATGGAATATCCAAAGATGGAAAGGAAATGTAAAGTTCTGTTTTTGCCAGATTCTGTGCCTTTCTGTAAGCCTCATCCGGATCCTCTGCTTTTACGGAGATGGTTCCGTTACATTTAACCTCGTTTAAGGATAAGGTGAAGAGATACTCTATCTGCGGACGTTCATCTTTTATGACACCCCAGCTACGGAAAAAGCCCTCCAGCTGTTCTGCCAGGTCATTATAGGCATTTCCGTACAGATTTATCGGAGTATCCGGATCATACCCTTCCTCTCCTTCTTTTTGAGGAATTTTAATCCCGTATTCATCCAGGAAATCCTCGAAAAGATCCATTATCTGTCCAATAAATTCAGATTGGTCTTCTTTTTTGATCATGTTTTTCTCCTTTGTTATAAATGTTATCCAGTTTCTTCAAGGTCCCATTAGGTATTGCTTTTATTACCAGGACGACACTTTTGTTGGATTTGCCAATGGACAGATGTCCGATGATCCAGGCAGGAGCTGTTATCTCCCTTCCGTTTCCTACGCATCTGTCGATACGGAAATCAAACATCCAGTTTGTCAGTCCCAGATAATTCTTTTTCGTATTTTTTCTTAGCTTCTTTTAAGCTATTTTCTAATACAGAAATACCCAGCACATTGTAAGGTCTGCACATATGCAAAGCCTCCTCCATCATATTGATGGCGTGAGGTGCACTTGGGCTGAAACCAAAAAGAACAGACTCCTTATATTCACGCATTGCTGTCTGAATAATCCTTTGTTTGTGAATATCTCTCATGAATTTATCCTCCTGTATTTACAGAATCAAATTTTCTTGTGTATAAGTTACTGTGGACGCGGCTTTTTGTAGCAAAACGACATGTTTGTCGTGATGATAACTGCCAACCGACAGATGTCCGATGATCCATGCAGGGGCTTTTATTTCTGCTCCATTACTCACGCACTTGTCAATCCGGTAATCGAACAGCCAGTCAACCAGACTAGGATATGACTTCTCGATCACGCCCTCGGTATAACAGTCCAGGCGCACAGTAGCATCCTTGCCAAAAGTGGATTCATATCTGCGGATGCGATCGCCAACTTTATATTTTTCATATAAAGATTTGGTAATCTCACAGGTGTGACCATGCTGGCAGATGGACAGGATATTCTTGAAACCTGGAGCCTGCCGCTGCACCAACTTACTTGTTTCTTTGCAGACTGGGCAGACATAAACTCCCATTTCAGTTACCTGTACCTTTTGAGATCCATCGTGAATACGCCATCCAAACTTTGAGGGTTTGGTTCGTATTCGATCTGATTTTTCCTTATTCATTGTTTTTTATTCTCCTTTCGTTTTTTTGTACTTGAAAATATGAAAAAAAACAAAGGAAACAAAAAATCAGGCTGCTCGTAAGGAGAACAGCCTGAAGTTGGATATATTATTTACGGGTGTAGGTGTCAGCTTTGTTACTTGGTATTGTACATGAATTTCCGTTTGATATATAGGCGGTGCCATTGGAGGAGTACCAAGTGTCGGATGGAAGATTGTAATATGTGCCTACAAAGGCAAATTTCTCTCCAATGGACAAGGTTGAGAGACTGTCACAGTCGAGGAACATGGAGTTCATACTTGTTACCTTTTGTGTATTCAGAGACGACAGATCCAGATTGATAAGGCTTTTGCAACCTTGGAACATGCCACTCATACCCATAACATTACGAGTATCCAGAGAAGTCAAATCTAGGCTTGTGAGGCCGCTGCAATCATAGAACATTTGTTGCATGGTGACAACCTTGCTAGTATTCATAGATGTCAAATCAAGAGTTTTAAGTCCGGTGCAACCGTAAAACATAAAACTTGTATCTGTGACATTATTGGTGTCTAAAGGAGAAAGATCGATACTTGAAAGACCTACGCAGGAGGAAAAAATCCAGCTCATATCCGTTACATTTTTAGTATTTAAAGGAGACAGATCCATACTGGTAAGGCTTTTACAACTACTAAACATACCGGACATATTCGTGACATTCTGTGTATCCAGAGGAGTCAAATCCAAGTTGGTAAGGTCGCTACAATTGCCAAACATGCCACGCATACTGGTAACTTCACTGGTGTCCAGAGAAGTCAGATCCAGACTGGTTATACTACTGCAACGGGCAAACATATATGTCATATCAGTTACTTTATGGGTATGCAATGAACCGAGATCTAAGTCAGTAAGACCAGTGCAGTGATAAAACAAATATGACATATTAGTAACCTCATCGGTTTTTAAATAGCTTAAGTTTAAGGAGGTAAGTCCTTCACAACCTTGAAACATTCCTGCCATATCTTTTACATTACTTGTATCCAAATTATTAAAACCTATAGTTGTTAAATTTGATTTATTTAAAAACATACCTTGGCAGTCAGTTATAATTGCTTTTTGTCCGTAGGACTGAGTGGAAACTTTCATGACATTTTTATCCATCCATGCCACTACTCCATTATCTCCGTCTTTATCCACATTAATTAAGGTTGCAGATATAGGCATGATTTCATTCGTAAATATAACCGATGTTGCCATGGAAGGAATAAGATTATTAAAATCGTAACTAGCTTTTAAAACAAACGTTTTCTGTTTTGCATACAGATCCAAATCAGCGTTAATTCCATTTACCGGCAGTCCGGCAGAATCAACTTTTACTTTTTGTGTACAAGCCTTATCAGAATACCACCCCAAAGAGCCATATAATTCTTTATATTGTCCAGAAACTATTTTTCCGGAATTATTAATGACGATTTCGTTTTGTATACTTCCATCTGGGAAGGACAATCCATTTCCATGATAGGTGATTACATGTCCTAATGCGCTTTTACTGGGTTTCTCCGTGCTGATAGAAACATCCGGTACCGTTCTCTCATCATTAGAAGAACTGTCATCCCATGATTTGGTAACAGTTACTACTCCTGAAGTTTTGGGATCCTTAAAGTCGTATACCTTCCCACTGTTATCTCCAGAGTTGTCATCTGCACTGGTACTACTAACCCTCGAAAATTCTATCAGGGGGGGTACTACCAGAATTAATATTACATGCAGATACGGGTACTGCCATCATAGCAGCCATTGTTGCTCCGATTATCATTCTCGGAACCAATCTCTTTAACTTCATTACACATATACCTCCTGAAATTCATTTTGGAGATAATATGAAAAACAAGGAAGAAAAAATTAAGAATATTTCTCTTCCGCGGAGGCATTGTCCGGGGAAAAACTGGATAAATGGATATGCAAAAGTGGTTTTTTTGCGGAGAACCAATATCAAAAAGTATTTTGAGACACAAAAAAGACTCCAGTCATATTAACTGAAGTCTCTTTCCATTCTGATCACTTTTTGTAATCCGTCACGCTGCAGGTTGGTAATCCTTTGGTATCCCATGACATACCTGCCTTATTCTTCCATGTCCGGCTGCCAAGCAGGAATCCGCCTGACTGCGCATCCAGAATATACCATTTGCCGCCAACTCTTACCTGATTCCACTGGTGGCTTGGGTTACTTGCCTTGGAGTCTGCGTGTACATATCTGCAGTCTACTCCGATCGCATCACAGAGTGCTTTCATGGCTCTGGCATATCCGGAGCATTGTGCTTCTCCATATACCAATGCACCCCAGGCGGTGTTTGCATAATTATACTGCCAGCCCTTATAAGCATAGCTGCAGTTGCTGCGGAGGTAATTATATGCAGTCAGTACCCTGTCATAGTCTGACATTCCTTTACGGATGTAATTGATCTTAAAACTCTGGACAACACTCCGAACCTGTGCCAGATGCTGCGTATCCAGATATGGACCGTAGACGCTGCCATATTGATAATCACCTTTTACAGTTGCTGTTTTCAAGGTGATCTTTCGGGCTTTGCTTTTGGAACTGTAAATATTTTTGCCTTTTATGACTCTGTACGCCAGCACTCTGTACTGATAAGTCTTTCCGGCCTGTACATTTTTGTCAGTTGTGGTGATCACATTTCTTTTTTTGACATTTTTCAGGAATGACCACTTTCCGTTATCATATCGATACAATCTGTAGCCATCTGCCTGTGCGATATAGCTCCAGGAAAGCTTTACGGTCTTATTGTCTGTGGAGTAACACTTGTAAAGCTCCGGTGTCTGCAGATTGGCCTTTACATCAATGATATTTGATACAATCTCCACGCTATATTCTCCGCTGTCCGGATCATACACCATATCGCCATAGACCAGTCTGTAGGAATACTGATGTCCGGCTTTTGCCGTAGTATCTACAAAAGTCAGATTTCCCTCCACGCATGTATCATGGGAATAGCACTGTACCTTGAAATTATTCCCGTAGTTCATATACAGGTTGTCACCGAGGACTTCCCAGAAGTCTCCTATTACCCTGAAACTATCCAGTTTTTCTAATTTTCCACCTTGAGATACCGGCTTCTCTGAACGATAGATGTCTATTCGATTAGAGTCTGGAGTGGCTACGTCTGCCTTAAACTGAATACGGCTTGCTTCTACGGATTGTCCATCATATATTTTTAAGAGCGTAGTGTCTTCTCTTTGTGCCGCCTTCACTGTAAATCCTGTTCCCATGCATATCCATAATGCCATTATTATCAGCAGAAATACTGATTTCTGTATAAGTGAGTTTTGTTTTTTCTCTTCTGTTTTCATTTTTTCCCTCTTTTATTTTGATGAATTTCTTTGAGTATGCCCGATATATGCTTGAAAAGGCTTCATTCCCTGCAACGACCAGACGGAAATTACATTCCTAATTTCTTTTTGGTGTTGGAAATATCCTTTCGTATAATGTCATTATACGAAGCTTTAGCAAAACCAACCCCTGTTGTATTGGCATGATATTTATTATAATAGTTTCGATAACTATTTACGGTGATTTTTTTGCCATTAAGGTACCAGTCTCCTTCCATTGCATCTCCCTTCCAGATAAGTTTATGGACCAGTCCGACAGATCCATCGCTCTGGGCTCCATAATAGTAATTATTCCAGCCAGCATTATTTGTAATATTTAGCAAAAATTTTCCGTTGTATTTGCAGATGGAAAATCCTCCAAAATATGGTATGTTGTTTCCGGACCATGAAATACGTGAGGTAACCCGTTTTGCAGATTTTCCGTCATATTTCCACAATTCTACATGATACTGAACTTTGTCTTTGTTATACTTTTCCGTTTGGTATGCCAGGATAAGTTCGTTGATGCCGTCATTATTGAAATCCAACAATTTGGCATAGCATAGTCCCGTCCAGAACTGTTTCTGCTCATTTAACTGAGCTTCCCCATATTTTTTCTCATAGCTTTGTATCAGATTCCGGTAAGCTGAAGTTGGATCTTTGGTATTTCCTTCTTTTTTGACCGTTACCTTGCAGACGAGATTGTAAGTATCGCCATACTGCTCAACTTTACACCTGATATAAGTCGTACCAGCCTTTTTTGCCTGGATCTCGCCGGAAGAATTGACTTTTGCTACCTTCTTGTTATCAGAAGAATACTTTACGTTTGACAAATAACTGATGCCTGTACAAGGGAACTCTTTTTTCTCCTTTACTTTCAGTGTGATCTTTGTGGTATCCGTGTCAGGCTTCAGGGATGCAAGTTTTACTTTCGTATAGTTTCTAATTCTGATATCGGGTATCTTTTCCGTATTCATCTTCAGATACTGGTCAGATTCGATGATCTTATCCCAGGTAGATCCGGTAAACATTCCTTCCATGGTTTCATAAGACATCTGTTTTGCTTTCAGGATAAATTGAAACAGGATATAGATATCTGAAGCTGCATTTGTATCCCCGGATTTCAAAGCAGATACCTTTTTATTATAAGCTTTCATGGAAGCATCGCAGACAAAACTTAAGGAAACGGTTTTCAGGTAGTTGTCTACCCTTTTATTAATCCCTGAAGCAAAGGACACAATGTCTTTAACAAGAAGAATTTCGCCTACCAGAGTGGCAGCTGTCCCCAGCTGGAATTTTGTACAGATGAAACCAAGATAGTCTTTTTTTAAAGATGTCGAGAGTATCTGATTTTGTATTGTCTGTTTTGAGACAAGGTAATCTTTTCCTTTATCAACTACTTCTCCGAGCGCAAAATCTAGGATTGCTCTGATAGAGGCATTAAAGGAATCTGCCATACATACCTGACAAGCTTTTCTCAGGTTTTTGTCATCAGTATTAACTGCTATAGATGACAGGACCAGGATTTTTCCTATATCATCTTTGATATCATTACGAACTGAGTCGGTAAAGCCAGCTATGTAGATATTCATGGTATCACTGATACTGGAAAGTACTTCATATTCAAGATCTGAGACTATACCAGCAAGGTCCTCATCCCATACATCTGTTATTCCCTTCAGCATGGAATTATCTGCCAGCAGATCGATCAGTATTTCTTCGTACTCCTGTTCCCAGAGGTTATTTTTTGTATTAATATCTCCATAAGATTTAATAAATGTCTGCAGAACTCCTCCTGGTGTTTTGCTGAATCCTGCAGCCAGATTGACCGGATCGTCATATTCAAGCAAAGGATAGGAAGCGTAATCCGTATTCAACATTAGCCATTTGACGTCATCGTATATTTTGGACTTATTTACGTATCTCATCTGTCCAGCATCTGCTTCCTCTTCGGATTTTATATCAACAGAGTCTGAGAATTCAGAATTATCTTCAAATACATCATCATCTGTAAAGGAATCGGTTGTATTATGGTCTTCTTCTGAGACATCAGACATATCTGTACTATCGGATTCGGGAATAAGTCCATCCATATCCTCCGCGGAAGCCTCCCCGTCATCAAATACCGCATCCAGATCAGATGCCCGGATATTGACGGGAATAGAACTGCATAACATGGTGCCGGTTAACAGTGCCGCAATGATCCTTTTTCTTTTCATTTGTAATTCCTCCGTTTTAGCAAATGTTTTTCATTTCCATATGTAACGGCTGCTTTGCCAATGCATATTCATAAAATACGAAGTTTCTCCTCAATGTCTTATAAGAAAAGTATATTACACAGTCTCGGTCATTTCAATGATATTTTTGATTATTTTTTCTTTCACCGCTGAATTGTCTGAAAAAATATCTGCGGGATCTGATTGGATTTCTCCGCGGAAAAACAGACACATCGATATATATTCTGATTTTCGCATAAAAAATCCGCAGCAGTTTCAGCCGCGGAAAAATTATAGAAACAATGAAAATAGGTTTAGTAAGATTTTTACTTAATTTCACTCAGCAAACATCCGTTTTCTTTCATTTCACTAGGAATGATTTCTTCTGGATATGCGCCAATAATAATTCCATCTGAAAATTTGATATTCCACATAGGCAGTGCAGATAAATCAGAGTCTTTTGTCGAACATCTTTCAACTACTGTAAAGTGCTGTCCAATCCGTTCTTTATAATCACCAAAAGGACTCCAGAATTTTTTTGAAAATCCCTCATGCTCATAACAATCAAAGCAGTCATTGACGTATGCCTTTTCTCTTTCCTCGGACATTTCGTCCCTATCTTCAGGATATTTATTATCTATTTCATCCCATGTAATACTCATATTAAGACCTTTCTGCTGAAGCTCCTGATTCAGTGTTTGCTTTTATCAGGAGTTTCAACTATTTTTTTTATGTTTTATGTTTAATCAAAATTTGTTTTTGCCAGAATGTCTGTATAAGATAATAATTCACGTAAAATACCTGAGGTGCAATCAGGATCAGAGTCGTAATTCTCCAGTACAGCGTAAACTGTTTCCCATGGGCAATCCGCATTGTTACGGTTTGCTTCCAGTGCTTTGGAAATTGCATCTCTTGTTGTTACAAATTCATATGATTCGTTCTTAAAAACAAGAATATCCGCAGCATTAAGTTCATTTCTGAAAGCATTGCACTTCCCTTTTCTGGCAATATCCGCACATTCTCCATTGACAACTCTGCAGTTGCAGCAGGCGCGAGTTGTTTTCCAGATATTATTGACAAAATGTAAGTAAGTTACAGATGAGATGTCTTTTTTTAGTTTTCCCATGTTTTTCTCCTTTGTTTTTTTATGCTTAATTTGATTTTTAATTGACAGGTGGTACAATATCGGGATTAGAAACAAATATCAAACCCCATTTTTCATAGGGCCTTTCGTAAAAATCCGCAGGCAAAGTAACCTGCTTGATCCTTGGACAATCAGCAAGAGCCCCGTCGTCAATGTACCTTACACTTTCTGGAATGGTAAGAGTACTGAGATTAGTGCCTGCAAATGACATGGAACCTAAACCTACGAGTTTATTTGGTAGGTTTATTGCTTTCAGGGAACGGCATTCATAAAAAGCTCCGTCGTCAATAATGACAACCTGAGGTGGAATATTTACTACTTCCAGCCCAGAGCATCCTGAAAAAGCAAAGGAACCTATCTTCCGCAAATCTGCCGGGAGAATCACCTTTTTTAGATTTGTCATGTTTGAGAAGGTCCGCGGAGGTAAAATCCATACATCGTCATTTACAACAGCCACGGTTCCATCGTCTTCCAGTGTTACGTTTTCTTTAATCCATTGTTCTAACATTTTTAATCCTCTCCTTTCGTTTTTGTTCGCACAAAAATATGAAGAATGTCAGAAGGATTTAAAAATCCGTTTGTTTATCATTTTGTTCTTAAATACGAGCAAAGGAGGAGCCGTGGATGGGAAGTATATTTTCGGATTTTTTTAAGAATTGGGTAAATGCGTTTGAACAGGAAGAGGGAAAAAAGAAACCGGCACATCTTCCCAATGCAAAGGAGAGCTACAGAGAGACTGCAAAATATCAGATGATGGATTATATAAAAAAAGTAGATGCAGCCAAGAAGAGAGGCAAGGAATACTGTGATCTGGTCAGTTCCGAGCCTTATCCGATGAGGCAGGAGCATATCGATTATTTCCTGAAGAAAGGATATGACATATACTGGAGCGTATTGGATCTGGAGACAGGACCTGCATATTATTATAAGGCTGTATGGACGGAGGATGCAGAAGGGAAACTGAAAGAAGGGTTCTGATATTTGTTTTCCGGATAAACATGTGGTATACTTTCCGGCGAGGTGAATTAAATGAAAGCATATGAATACGAGCAGGGCTTCTGCAAACTGCTCCACTACAACGGTCTGTGGAGAGTGGAATACGAAGGTGTTCCGGGGCATTTTAAGAAAGGAAAAATGGCCTGTTCCTGTATGAGGGACGGATGTGATCAGGACTGCGATGTTTTCGGGGAAATCCCTGAGATCAAGGAGCAGGATACAGAATGGCATATGAAAGACGAAAACGGAAATATGATCGGATGAAAGGCAGTATATTACTCTTCTGTCTTTTTTGAGACTATATATGTCTGGTTAATGAAAGATTATTACATAGCCTTAAACTCAGAGAGGAGCTGTTCATTGTTAAAGAAGACAGATTAGCAGGAAGAAAACAATGTTCTTCTGATGAATTGAAAAATAGAAAGTGGTTGTACCAGTAACGGAATGTCAATAGTTTTGTAAGTACTTTTCTCAAGAAGGAAAAAAAATAGAACATATAGTTTATTTCCATACGCTCTATTTAAAAATTGAATTTGAAAATTATTTTAATTGTGCTATTTTTTTATCTAATTTTTGAACAAACTGCCCTACAAAGTATCCGTCAATAAAACGATGATTCACATCCATCGTCATATTGATAATATACTTTCCATTTTGTTCTGTATATTTACCCCAAACAAGTATAGGTGCCGTATCATCTTTTAGATTAGGGTCCGTATAATCTCGCTCATTGGAACACATTGTAATATCTGCCCAGGGAATACAGGAATATATAATTTGCGATTCTCTTAATCCTTCTAATGCGTATACAGATAATGGATTGTTCATACTTTTTTCACGTGCCTTTGTTGCAAATTCAATAATATTTCCTTCGCAAGGGAGTGATACCATGTGGAAACTGGTTGCACCTTTCATCAAATCTGTAAAGCACGGTACACGACGTTCAATCTTATAAACTTTATTATCTTCAGTTTCCAGTAAAAATTCATCAATTTCATTTATGGATTGCGTACATAAGTAAATTAATGAATAATAAAATGAAATATGATTTTTCCTTGTAAACTGCAACAGATTTGTAATATCAATATTGAATGCTATGCAATAGTGAGGTGTTGCACACTTTGAATAAAATTCAAAATGTTCCTTTCTCTCCCAATTATTTATGTTTATTTCTTTTCTCATGAGTTGCCTCCGTAAATCCCGATTTTCTCAATTCTCCAAACAAGAAGTTATTTATTTCTTTTGCTATTATTTATAGTGCTATTGAAAGTACCGGTCTGCATATTCAATTGACTTATCAAGAAATTCCTGCAGTTTATCTAAATCATTATACATTCCGTGATTTGATTTTTGGAAATTCTATATAGTCATAAGGTACATTATACATATTATATGCATCCATAAGATAATATTTCTGATCAAGCGGTACACAATGATCTTTCAATCCATATCCTATCAATGATGGAACTCTGTTTTTGTTAACTATACAGGCTGGTGAAATAGCTTTTATATCGTCATTGTAATTATCTATATCTTTTCCTGTCATCATTTGACAGAATGCTTTTTCAGAATCCAGCTTATCCACCTTCATGAGAAGTGACCATTCGGATGGTTTAAAATAGGTTGGAGCTGACATCTGGAATACAAACTTTACAGGAATAATCGAATTGCCATTGTATGCCAAATTCATTGCAAGTGTACCTCCTGCTGATACTCCGCAAGGTGCCATTGCTGATATATGGTATCCCATCTCCTCTGTTTTTTCTTTAATTGCTTTGATAGCATTTTCTGCTTCAGTATTCATTAAATAAATAGAAGCATCTTTACCTTGTTTTTGCAATGTATAATCCAGTGAAGCAGTAACATATCCCTTTGATGCATAATATTTACACCATGCTTCTCCATCTTCTTTCGAGCCCGAATTAAAACTACCACCATGAATAAATACTATAAGGTATTGATTTTTTGACTTATCCAGTCCTGCTGGTACATATAGGTCATACTGGTTTCCGTTTGCATTTTCATAATCAAGATTTTTATATATTTTTCCAATGTCATCATTCCATATAACCTGAATCAGCCTTTCCGGAGCACTTCCTAATAGCGAAATTCTTATAAGGGTACTGATTACAAATGTTATAACAAACACTATGACATACATTTGTTTTTTTGTTCGCTTCCTCATATGACACTATCCAATATCAGTTTGCCACATAGTGCTCCTGATATAATGGCAATTATAATAATAATGATCAATCTTAGGATATCCGTCTTGTGCATAATATATCTCCATGAATTCCGATTTTATACTACGTTGAGTGCACTTAATGCGTAAGGTATACCATCTTCATTGTTTGATAAAGTGCACATATCTGATGCCTTTTTGACATTCATCTCTGCGTTTTTCATTGCGATTCCGATACCTGCCGCTTCAAGCATAGGAATATCATTTTCGGAATCTCCGAAAGCAATGCTGTTCCTTACATCTATTTTTAAAATTTTGCATATATCACAAAGACCCTGCCCTTTATTGATTCTGCGAGAAAATATTTCCAGATAAAAGGCGGCGGTTCTCACAACAGTTAAATCTTCTGGCAGAAAGTTTCTGATTTGCTCCTGTACCTCATATATTTTCATAGGATCAACCGCCAGAAGAAGCTTTATAGGTGAAAAAGTGAGCCAATCCGCCAAGTTATCGACCTTTGTACATTGCATCTGATTATTCCGACATTCATATTCAACCTTATACCCGTTTTTATCCGTAACATAAAACATCTTGCCATCATCAACGATAACAGTTACCGGAAGTTCTTCCAGAAACCGGAGGATTCTCCTGGTCGTAGCAAGATCCATACTGATTTCATAGAACGTATTTCCTACGCAATCCGTTATTCTTCCTCCATTATAAGACATCAGAATTCCACCGAACTGTTCCATTTTTAACTGATCTCTAATGCTGAAAAGCCCGGGAGCTGGACGGGCAGATGCAAGGACAAGACGTATTCCTTTCTTCTCCGCTTCAATCAATGTTTCCAATGTCAGGCTGGATATTTTTTTTCGGTCATCTGTTAATGTTCCGTCAATATCCAGTGCGATTATTTGAAAATCCATAAAACAATTCCGCCTCCACATAATTTACGATTTGTTACTCACATGATATCATATTTTTTCTTCAATTACATCCACCTAATTCTAATATACTGCCATTTGGCATGCTTCCGTAACCAGCATCCGGTGAATTTTCTTCTGCATTGTTTTCTTTACATCTTCATTAGAATAATTGAAAAAGTGGAGCCCGAAAGCTCCACTAGGTTATTTCATCATGATCAGATATTCAATGGTTGACTGCGCTTCGTCATAAACAACGACCTCGTCATTGAACAGAGTAGTTCCTCCGGTTCCTCTTCCATGTGCCCAGACGCAGTGCGCTCCGGGGCATTTTTTCTGAAGGACAGCTTTTGTAAGCGATGAATCAGAACCATGGTAAATGTCATAATGTTTACCGGTCGCAACCCTGTAGATTGCAAGAAATCTTACATCAGTGTTTCCACCGGCCCAGTACCCGCCGTCTGTATAACCCAGGGATTTCTGGGCAAGCGGGGCAAAATAAGTTCCGTTTCCAAACATACTTCCGATACGCTGTACTCTGCAGTCCGGATTGATAAGCAGTCCGTTTGTGACAATGGACCAGAAATTCTCCGTCCTGGAACCATGGAACAGATGATCAATCCCATGACCTTTCGATAACTGTTCCTGCTGACAGAAACGGTCGAATCGTTCTTCTGTCCTCCTGTTACGGATCCTCCACGCTTTTACATACTGACTGGCATTTCCTTTCAGCATGGAAAGAACCTTATTTTGTTCCTCTTCTGTCACATCTCTCCAGTCCAGGTGGAATGCTTCCAGAACGGTAGGCCTTACGGAACAGTTGTCTAAGTCATGTGCATTTCGCACTCTGTTTACCATCACATCAAACAACTCCTGTTCATCCGCAATGATGTCATTAAAATCCAGCTTTCTTTTGGCCAGGACCTTAGACAGGTTATCAATCCTTCTTGGGATTGCTGCATACAGGGTTTTTAGCTTGTTATTAAACTCTGCCACGCTCATCCTGGAATATCCGGACGACAGTTCTTTCAGGATGGATTGTCCGAAAGCGATCATTTCATCTGAGATGTCATCGATCTTGATCCGGTAATTCTGGCTCAACACTGCCGTTGTACATTCCAGAAGGAGAGTCACAACTTTGTTTACGGAGGCATCGGCAATAGGTGCATATTCATTTCCGTTAATGGAGCTGGTATTCTTTTCTATCACCTTTTGTTCCATCTTTTTCGTTTTTGTGACCATATATCCCCTGGAAACCTTAGACTGGAATATCTCGTCCCATTTTTCCATGGGATTGATAAAGCTTCTTGGTCTGTGTCGTCCGATGGTAATGCCTACTCTGGATTCGGTTCCGCGGAAGGTGCCGTCGTGAAGGTTCTCCATGACATACTGCTGGTTGTTTCCCCTTCCAGTTGCAGTCTCCCCTACAAAGTTAAGCTCCAGATATTCTGTGTTTGGAGGTATTAAATTTGTTGTTTTCATATAGAAATCTCCCTTCGTTTTTGATTCAGAAAGAATATGAAAAACAAAAGGAAAGATGAAATTCCGTATAATCCGCAGCTTGATAGCAGAGACTTCTGTTTTGCATTAAAAAAGACACCTGCAGTTAATTCCTGCAGGTGTCCAAAAACGAATGGAGTCATCAGCTCTTGCTGATGGTGTTAATATACCAGAAAAAACATATTGGGATTTCTGGTACGAAATACCAGCTGGTTATCTCTGGTGAAATACAGAGATTAACTTTCGGGAAGACGTTCTCCGCGGAGTGGATTATCACCGGAAAGTTATACAATATGTACAATCGAAATGATTTATGGCAAAAAGGTGATTTTTTTGCACAAAGAAACAGCTAAACAATTGACAACTGGCTGTAATTTTGTTTATTATTATTTTGGATACGTCTGTTTAAAAATAAGACAGCTTTTCAGTCAATTTTTAAAAGAGAAAGGAGAATATTATGACTCTTATTGAATTTGTTACAATTACAGAAGAAAAAGTTAAGAAGGAGCTCAAAAACAAACAGGGACTGGAAGACACTAGCATTATTACTCTTAAACTGCAGGATCCGGATGCGATTAATACAAAAGTCAGATATTTACTGGAGGCCAGCAATAAAGAAGGAAAAAAGAAATGTGTCAGTCTGAACACATATTACAAAACTTATAAAGAAGATCTGGAAAAAACCGATATAGGCAGTTTATCAGATGGATCTATTCCGATCTTTTTTGACATTATTATCACTGATATCATTAGTCAGATTAAAAAAGCATTCGCCGCGTAGAAAGAGATTACTTATATATAATTCAGCAGCTTGTTTTATATGACATAGATCACTATCCCAATGGACAGTGGTCTATGTCATTTTTATTAAAAAAAAGGCTTTTTAGCAATTCGAAAAAATGCTATCCGCGGAGGCCGTTTCCTTGTGTTTTTGCTATTTGACAGCGGGTAATGAAGAAGGGTTTTTCCGCGGAAAAATACAACTACTTTCGTATATATGTGTCTGCTTTATTGTTTGGTATGGTGCAGGAATATCCATTGGAGGTGTAGGCTGTGCCGTCGGATGCGTACCAGGTACCTCTTGGGAGATGATAATTTGAGCCAACAAAGACAAACTTTGCTCCCAGTTTAAGTCGGGTAAGATTGTAGGAATCCTCAAACATATCGCCCATATCTTTTACTTTTGATGTGTTGAAAGTTGACAGGTCAAGTGATGTTAATTTAGGAAGCATGGAAAACATACCGTACATATCAGTAACCTTAGAAGTGTCAAAAGGACAGATTAATTCAGTAAGTTCCTCGCAATTAATAAACATACCACCCATATCCGTACAGGAACTTGTATCAAAATTTGTGAGATCAAGCTTTGTCACATCATGACATGAATTAAACATACCGCCCATATTTTGTACCTTTGAGGTATTAAAGTTCGAGACGTCTATTGTTTTCAGATTTAAGCTTCTTAACATCCAAAACATGTTTGTCACATTAGAAGTATCAAAACTAGATAAGTCTAACGATCTTATGGATTGACTGTCATTAAACATGCTCTCCATTGTTGTTACTTTGGAAGTATTAAATCCAGATACATCGATTTTAACAGCATAAGTAGTATCAAACATTGACTCCATGGAGGTAACGTTTCCGGTATCAAAACCAGAACAGTCAAGCTCTAATTTCTTATCATCACCCAGATATTTGAACATGAAACTCATATTCTCAGTAAGGGAAGTGTCCAAGTTCATGAAATCAATATGGTTAATATTATCTAATGATTTAGATTCATTTTTATTTGCGAAAAACATGTAACTACAGTCTTTATTTGCAAGAACTTTTTGTCCAGGCGTTTGACTGGAAACGTAAAAAGCAGTGCCATCAAGCCATCCTACTACTCCGCCATCTCCGTCAGCATCCACATCAACCAGTTCGGCATCTGCAGGTTTTTCTTTATCCGTGAAAATGACATCTGTCACAGCACTTGAACTGTTTGTCGAATCACCTTTAGGAATCAGATCGTTAAATTCAGATCCTGTTTTTAAAACAAATGTTTTCGGCTTGGCATATAGATCCAAATCAGACACGACGCCGCTGACAGGTAAACCATCGGTGCCTATTTCTACTTTCTGTGTACAAGCTTTATCAGAATACCATCCCAAAGAGCCTGATAATTCCTTGTATTGTCCTGAAACAATCTTTCCGGAGCTGTTGACGACAATGTCATTTACACTGGAACCGTCTGCAAAAGTTAGTCCGTTTCCGTAATAAGTAATCCCATAACCCAATGTACTCTTTCTGGGTTTTTCTGTGCTAATGGAAATATCCGGTATCGTTCTCTCATCATTAGAAGAACTGTCATCCCAGTTCTTTGTAACAGTAACCACACCGGAAGTTTTGGAATCCTTAAAGTCGTAAACTTTCCCACTGTCACCTCCAGAACTGCTATCCGCACTGGTACTACTAACCCTCGAAAATTCTATCGGGGGGGGTACTACCAGAATTAATATTGTCTGCCATTACCGGCACCGATGTCATAACAGCCATCATTGCCCCAAGCATTATTCCCGGAATCCATTTCTTAAATCTCATTGCACATATACCTCCTGTGATTTTTCGATAATATGCCAAAAAAATTATTTTCATATACAAAACCTATTGTTCATATTATGGCTGTCAAAAAAACGAAAGGAGATATTAACTTATGAAAGAAAAAATGAGAATTCTGGTCGTAGAACCAGTAAAGAGACCTTATGTGAAGGAGATTGACCATACTCTGGAGGAGATGCAGAAAGTAGTCGGAGGCTCAATTCAGGCCCTTTATCCGTTTGAGGATCGGGTAGGTTTGATTTGCAATGATGAGGCTAAAATAGCAGGTGGTTTCACACCAAACAGAGCACTTAGAGATGAGAATGGGAATGTTTATGATATAATTTTTGGAACATTTTTCATCGCAGGACTTGGAGAAGAGGACTTTTGTAGTCTGGATGATGATCTTATTGAAAAATTCCATAAATATTATGAATACCCACAACTGTTTGGTTTTTGTGGCAGCGAGGAAGAACAAAAGCGGATCAATGAAACACACCCGCCTATTTATACCTTTCATTTGTGGATGTTGAAAGACACTGAGGAGAACGAGGACTACCTCTTCATGTCACGTCGATACTTAAAAAAATCAGGAAGAAAAATCAAAAAATCAGACTATGAAGAGGTTTACGATGGTATAAGTGTTGGTGGTAAAAATGACCATGAAATAGCAGAAAGTATCTATGCTTCTCTTAATATTGAGAAACCGGCAGATTATCATGCGAGAACGTTTTCCATGGGCGATATTCTCGTGCTATCAGATGAGGATAGAAATGAGAAAGCTTATTTTTGTGATACTTTCGGTTTCGTTGAGGTGCCAGAATTTCTTTCATAATCAAAAAGCACTTCTGGAGAGGACAACTTTCTCTCTGGAAGTGCTTTTTTTGATATGAAATATCGGATATACTCTATGATTCTGTCTTTTTACGTTAGGCAGGATCATCATTAGTATCTGAAAGCTACAGGTTGGGATATTCTACTTGTCAAAAAAAGTGAATTCGAATTCACTTTTTTGAGTTACATACGGATACCAGCTTTTGCAAATTTTCCGTATTTGGCAACGATCTGGTACGCATGAAGTTCTGTGCCTGTTACAGTCAGGCGTATGGCTTTATCACCTTTTGAGTGATGCCAGTAATATCCATCGTCATCCCTCAGCATGATGCCGCCTGGTTCTATGCCAGGAGCAATGCTGTAACAGGGATTGATTGCCCGTCCAAAATCAAAGATGTTTCTTTCCTTGAATACATAGGTTTCATCGTTTATAGTAATCGTATGAATGTAACACTTTGTTTTTCCACCCTCATCGCATAAGGAATGTTCCTTGATATCCCATTGTACGCCCTCAAGCATTTTGGACCTTTCTTCCTCAAATGCTTTGATTTTACTTTCTCTTTCGGTTTTTATAGCCTCCTGCTGCTTTCTCCATTCTTCATAATGTCTTTTCATTATTGAAATATCGGTACCCTGAAACTCGCGATCGACAACTGTCCCAAAACCGTCAATGTAGCGTCCGCAGCGCAGATCACGAACGACTTCTGCGCTTATCCCATATACGACGTCTCCGGAACAATGTTCTCCCTCTTCGTGATGGTAATCCAGAGGTTTTTCTCCGGAAAGGATAGCGTTATATTCGGCATCATGGAGTTCCTTTTGTTTATCTTTGAGAGAATTGTAGTAATTGGTCAGTTCTGCAAATTTTTCTTCCTGTCCCTCGAAATCGTTAAACCGAACTCCCAGATATGAGGTATCTGCAATACGCACATACCATTTGAACTTAATTATATTTCCCTTGATTTCATCAATTTCAACTGTTTTATCATTATCTATCTGAATCTCTGCATCAATTCCGTTAGCGTTTACGCCATTAATTGTAATATCGAATTTATGATCTGATTTATGCAGGTGCCAAGACTTAATCATATGTTTTATATCCTTTCTTTTGTGTTATTCATTGTAATAGTTCCTTCAGCACATCATAATATCGATTGATTTTTTCAGCTTCTTCGGTGTTGCCACCTGAATCCGGGTGAGCACTCTTCATAAGAAGGCGCCTTTTATTCCTTAACTCCTCTTGAGAAAAAGGAATATTTAGGTGATAGTAATGTAAAGCCTTATCTATTTCACCCAGTACATAGTACGAATTAACATAATTTTCTGTATTCTTATATTGATCATTGTAATCCGCGGATTCCTCTCTGTCAACGTTTCCTTGTCCGTCACTTTCTATGAGCTTGATTAAAATAAGGATCAAACCTCTGAGCACGATACCAAGAACCCAGAGGATTAACAGTACTCGGAATACATGGTTCGACAGTAGCACATGAATGCTATCCGGCAACAACGATGATGAATGAAGCATCTCATTATTTATCTCCACGGCAGCCACTCTCCTCTCTTGCATCTCTCATATTTTGAATCACCCGGCCTTTGAGGTATTTTCCCTTAACCATTCCGGATGCTTCTCCCAAGTATTGTGTTCTACGTCAATTAGGAAGTTCTTTGTCAGGGTATTATATATCCGCGGAAGCCCCATCCCGTTCATACCAATAGATTCGGAAGTCATATAGGTGATGCAGTGCTTCTGCCAGTACTCCATCCAGATATCAAGAACTGATTTTCTGATACTTTCAATATGGTGGATATAGCCGTCTATATTGTACTCAGACATAAGCAGCTGCCAGGAGCGCCTGCCGAACTCTCCAGAGTTTCTTTCATTCAGAAATACCATGAGCTGACGGTAACAGGCCTGTCCGTCTGCGTCTCTATTAAATCGTAATGATCCGACGGTATTCCAATAAAGCACTTTACCGGCACAGTCTTTTATTTCTTTCAGTAGCTTTTCGTAAGGATTCTTATATTGTGTCTGCAAAAGCTCCCAAGGGATTTTCTCATCATTTGCTTTCTTTTTTGCAACAAGTCTCCGCAGGGATTCGACCTGTTCTTCGGCTTTAACATTTACGTTTGGAATATATGTAAGATTTCTTTTCATAAGCGTTCGCCCCTCTCGTTTTTGGTGCTTTCATTCTACAGCAATATGACGACCTTTGTTGCCAGCACGAAAAATGGAGTTACGTAAGTTCCTGTTGATATTGTGTATATGCAGTTACCATCAGTATTTCAGAAATTTACAAATTGAGCCAAAAATGCTTGTAAATAAAAATTTTTAAAAAATGGGACTCTGTATTTCTACAGAATCCCTAGATTGATTAGAAGAAAGATAATTGCCCGTTTGCTCCTTCACAGTAAGAATAGTCAACAGTGCTTTCTACCTTTGGAGTTTCAATTTTTGCAGCAGGAACTTTGTAAGGTTTAAAGATACCTTCCCGGATCAGATCCTTAAAAAGCAGATCAAATTTCTCATTGATATACTCTCTCTCTTCTCCACGGGGATAAGCAAAGATGTCATTCCCGTCATCATCCGTTCCAAAGTTAGCCTCAGCATGTCCGCAGAGATAATCGTTTACTCCGGATAACCTGTCCTGTACATAGCAGGCAAAAGCCCTGGCAAAAAGCTCACAGCTGGAAGACCAGTATCCGTGTCCCGTCTTTGCTGTTTGGTTTCCGTACTTATAGGAATCCAGGTAATAGGATGTAAAGTTCTTTGTACCCTTCTGGAACCGTATGGCTTCCATCACATCAGTGAAAGACTTCGGAATATCCTTTCCTGTCTCTGTGGCAAATACTGATGAAGAGGTATAGATCTGCCCGATCATGTGATCTAAGGCATGTCCCCATTCGTGGGCCAGGCTTCCTGCTCCGCGGAGCTTGGTCAGGTTGATGACTTCCAGATCCTGCTCATAATGAGCCAGGGCATTTCCGCGGCCCCTTGCACCAAATGCAATGGCTAATCCCTTTCTGGAAAGGGAAGGAAGGGAAATATCTTCTGCCCGGATCCCGACAGCCTTTGCCACGTCATAGAATGCATCATATGCCATATCCAAAGAGGTCTGGCGTTCTTTTTCATTGGTCCAGTTGCCAAATTCACCTCCACGGATATGGAAGGTTTTAATAAAATCATCACCAGATACATGTCTGCTATGCCGGAAGTCATCCCCAGTTCTGTTCAGTGTGACAAACTGCGGAGGGATCCAGGTGTTTTTCTTTTTTGCACTGACTTTTTTAGCCTTTTTTGTCTCAGAGAGGTCAAATAGTTTTTTCTGCTCTTTGACACATTCCTCTTTGTTTTCGCTTAAAAAGACAATGTCATTGCCCCGTAAGACAAACCATGTCTGTTCTTTCGGGACGATCCCGTTGGTTGGGTGATAGAAGATCTTTCCATTAGGGAATTTCTGGACGACATAGAGTTTTCCCATGTTCTCTTCAATGACAAAGGTATCCCCGTCAACATAGAGGATCGGATATTCATGGTCCATGATCTCCTCTTCCGTCATTGCGAATCGTTCCTTGAACATTCTGGCTTTTAACTGTCGCAGTTTTATGTTGCGTCCGTAATTCAGGATGTTCTGGCCTTTGATAATCCCTCTGTAGCTATCTACGTAATCATAGTAGCGTCCACTTTTAAAAAGGATCATGGAAGTCATCCTGTCTACAAATACAGGAATGTCGCTTTCTTCTTTGATGGATTCCGCAAGTCCTTTGATCTTACGGACACCATCGATGTAGGCTTCCGCGGAGATCTGTTCTTTGGGCTGCGGATGTACCCATTTGCGGACTTCATTTCTGAAATACACCACAAAACGGGGCATCCCGTCTGCAACTAAGGCTTTCATGTCCTCTTTCGGCCAGATACAGTCTTTTTTGACATACTTCTCTTTTTCGCCCTGTGTCATGCCATCCAAATCTTCGACCATCAGACCACGTTCTTTCCAAAGATCTTTTCTTGCGCCCCCGATTTTTTCTCCAAAATCATTAATCATAATAAATTCTCCTTTCGTTTTTCGTTTGAAAAAATATGAAGATTTGGTTAAAAAATAAAAAAGGCATTTTTGAGAAAAATAGCGTGTAGGACTGGATATTTGAAAAATTAAGCGTATAATTGTAGTATAAAAAAAGGAGGAAAAGAAGTTGAAAAAAATACGTTTTGTATTATGCAGCTTGCTGGCATTCCTGCTCATAGCAACGTCAATTCCGGTAGTGACCGAAGCCGCTGCTAAGCCAGTATGTCAGAAAGCAACAACCCTGCATTACCAGTATAACGCAAGTGGTACGGTTACCATGGAGAGTCTGTATATTGGAAATTTATCCCGATCGGCTAAAGTATTTGGAATAAGATCCTCAAACAAAAATATCCAGGCAAAAGTGAATGGACTCTGCTACAACGCCATCTGGATTGACAGAAAAAATTCCAGTCACCATATCAAGGATGGAGAGAAAACAACTATCAGTTTTAAAGTTAAACAGAACGGAAAAACTTACAAACTTTCATCCAGAATCACTTTTAAACGGTTTGACCAGGTATTCAAAAGCTTTAAGATCGGAAATAAAGAGTATGCTTCTGATTTTGCAGGATACTGGGGAACTGAAGCACAGATAAAAGGTAAGACTGCAAAAATCCAGGTTGCACCTGCTGCCGGTTATAAGATTGATAAGATCGTTGCTTATTACTGGCATGGCGGAGAAAATGATGAAAGCAAGAAGATCAAAAATGGATCTAAGGTAGCATTAAAAGACTTAATGTTTATCTATGTGTACTACCATCCGGTCAAGACACCGGCATATTTCAATATCAAAAATATGGAAAATCCTAAAATGTCACCTTTTAATTACGAATTCCATATAAGAGTCAAGTAATCACTGAATTGTTAATGAATATCACGAGGAGAATGAATTATGAATAAATGGAAAATTCAAATAAAAAGACTTCATTAGTGTCGGTTGGAAAAGGCAATCCTAATAGCATGTAGGGATTCAGTGGTACAAGCAGCTTAGTAAGACATAAGTAAGTTTAAAAAAGAGAACCTGAACAGGGTTCTCTTTTTTGTGTCTATTTATTTTTTAAGATTCCTACTTGTCATCCTAAAAAACGGAATTGCGGAAGAACCTCAAAATCCGGACAGGTGGCTCAGGGAGCTCCTGAATAATCAATTTTCTTAGCAGATTACTCTTTTTTCTTCATATTCGAGAATCTTGTAGGCGTGTTTGTCATCCCATGCAATCCCGTGATCATAGATAACTCCGTCCTCTTCGCGTCTGACCATCAGATGATCCTCTGTCCCGTATTTCTCAAATACTACATTTTCTTTTAATGTGCCATCCGGATTTAAAAAACGATCGATACGATCCTCAATAAGAACGTAATACATTCCCAGACATACGATCCGGTTGAGCTCATGTAGATGGTACATTTTATCCAGGATCCTTGTGTCACTTTCTGTCAGCCGATCAAAGGTATCGATAGCATGCTCTCTGGATACATTTAATTTTGCCTTAAGGATTTCGAAGTGCCGGAGGGTACGAGCATATTCCTTTCCCCACTCGGAGTCATCTGTAGGTTCTGGCTTGTCGTCATACGAAATGAGCAGATGATTCTGTTTATTGATCACGTATATCTTCTCATCCTCAGGTTTATTCAGGTATTTCTGAATGCGTTTGATCAATACCTTTGCGGTTTCTACATAGTATACATACTCCGAGGATTCGAAAAAATCCTGTTTCATACTTTCCGGAATCGGAAACTTTTCTTCTTCCTCGTATTCATCCTCCTCTTCTCCGGTGTAATCCGGATATACTTCATGGAGATATTTTTCGGCAAGTTCTTCCTTAAATCCAACCTGTCTGTTTTTGATCTCTCTTTCGTTTTCATTAAAACTGAAAAGAAATTCATCTTCCTCCATATGCTTACTTTCTGTCAGGGAAATACAGAATAGGCTGTTATGGTTCTGCGGAGAGATAAGCCAGAACATTTTTTTGTCCTGTGCAGTACGCCTGATCAACTCTACTTCTTTCAGAAATCTGTTTTTGATTTTCACTTTCATAATGTATCCCTCTCTTTTCGTTTTTACTCAAAGTCATTGAGATTCAGGTACTCTTGTTTTTAAAATTTTATCATAATTTTCCGAACCTGTCTCATGTTTGGATGAAATTATGATACAGTCAAAAAACGCAAAATGATTTTGATACGAAAACTATAAAAAACCCAGATGAATTACCTTCATCTGAGTTTCTTGTCATACTGATTTTAACCTTCATGCCCCTGAGTTTCCATGATATATTCTTTTCCATCGATTGTGATAATTGTACATACATGACCCCCGCAGAACGCTGAACCAAAATGGTAATATACATCGCCAAAGCCTTTCTCGTAGTCATACTGCGGACCTACGAAACGGTATCTTGCAGTAAGTCCAAGATCTCTGGCTGCAAACAGAAGAGCCTCTGCTCCTGCGTTACACATTATCCCATCTGTCGTGTAGGTATAATTATCGTAGATATATTGTTCAATCGCTTTTAACTTTTCCATTACGGACATATCATTTGTCCATGCATTCTGCTCGATTTCATTGATCCATTGTCTTTCTTTTACAGCATCTTCATCAATGCTGATTACCGATACCTGACAGGTTCGGAGTAATGTGTTTTTGTAGTAAACACTGACTGGAAAAGTACCAGTTTGCAACTGATTATATATCTCTACTCTATGTTCCAAATACATTCCGGGTTCATAAGAAGTTTTTATATACGCAATCATATGTTTCCAGTCTGATACATAGTAATTAGACATATATTCCGTTCCATAACTCAAATGCAGGTTTGGGGTTTCGGGAGAACAAAGCTGCTGTGCCGTTCCATCTGCAATCTTATATGTAATGTCGGTTGGATTGATCGTGGATTTGGGTATTACACAAAGACATTCCATATCATCCCCTACTGTTACTGTTTTTGGAAAATACTTCATATCAAAAGTAACTCCCTGAGCTGTTACCATATCTGTTAGAGGTGTTGGTGTTGGAACAGTGGTTGGAGTCGGAGCGACTGGTATATTGATTGCAATTCCCTTCTTATTGTAAGAACCCCATTTTTTAGAAGAACGGTTATAAGCTCTTACTGTATAAACATATTTACTTCCGCCTATAAGTGGGTTTTTATTACTGGAATTATGCGTATAACTGGTTCTTCCTGCGCCCACAGTTGCAATTCCTTTCCAGGATTTGGCACCTGCCTGTTTATAATAGATCCGGTAATTTGTAGCATTTTTTGCTTTTTTCCAATAAACAGTTACATTGTTGCTTCCAGTTAATCTAACACGAGTGACAGTTACCTTACCCGGAGTTTTCACTCCTGCAGCCTGCGCTGATACAGACATTGTAAGGAGCATCAGAATAGTAAGGAAAGTTAAAAAGAGAGTACATCTTAAACGATTTTTTTTCATACTTTTTTCTTCTTTCGTTTTTATATTTTAAAGCCAGATATATCCCGTTTCATTACCGTTGATCACAAAATACGCCTTGTTCTCTTCCGGCTTAATGTAGACCTTAACATCTTTTAAGTCTTTCTCTTTCCTGCCCATTTCGCCAGTCCAGAGATTCTTGATATTTTCTAATACGTTTTTTGTGCTAAGTTCCTTTCCGAGATACTGAATATATATCTCCGCGGCACTCTCTTTCTTAGCTGTTCTTCTGGTCGCTGGTTTCTTCTCAACTGCTTTTACCGGTTTTTCGGATACTTTCTTTACGCTTTTTCTGGCAGTTGGCTTTTTTGCCGGAGTTTTGGTATCTTCTTTCGCTGGGGCTTTTTCTGTTATTGCTGTTTCCTTAACAGTATCTTTTGTTTCTTCTTGTGTAGCTTCCTTTACTTCAGGCGGGTTCATGAAATCCTCCTTAACGGTTTCTGTCTTTACAGACACTTCCGCAGCAGGAGACTTTGTAACCTCTGCATTGATTTTGGCTGTATCTTTAACAGGTGTGTCGATTTTTGTAACTGCTTTTCTTCTTGCCATTGGATTTGTTTCCTTTCTTATATTGTTCCACTTAGAGGTAGTGGAGTTCTTGTTTTCTACAAAAACAGTCTCCCTCTTCAATTTCTGCTAAAAGAAATTTCCAAGGAAGAATGCTTTTGTACGAAAAAAATTTCACTTAAATAAAAGTGTGTTGTAGTCATGTAATGGTGACGGAACTACTCCGTACCATTTTGTAGGGGCGGTATAGTTAGCCGGTTTTTTGGTCATATGGTAAGATACGGAGATTTGGGTGCAGTTTGTAAGATTGACTATAGAGCCATTTTTTATAGTTTTACTCTTGTATTTACCATTTTGAGAATATGCAACATTTATGGAATCGAGAACAATGCCGGATGCCGTTTTTACATATACTTTTTTCTTGCCTTTTAATTTATTGGCGTTTACATACATATATCCATCAAAATACTGAGCGTAATCTTCTGATCCTACGGTAAATTTAGTAAAAGGAGACTTTCTCTCAGCTATATTGATCCGGCAGGACAATTTATATGTTTTACCATTCTGTGTAACCCTGAATGAAATTGTAGAAGCAGCACCGACAAGATTCTTCTTACGCTGAGACGGATTAGCCATGGAAAGCTCCAGAGCATCCATGCCATCTCTTTTTGTGGCTTTTATGTTTTTGTTTGATGACTTAATATTGGTAATTTTTGCATTAGGACTCAGGTTCTTGATGAAAATGTAGCAGTCTGGAAGTCCAAAAACATTCTTAGGCTCATTTCTTATATTCAGTCCACTAAAAGAAGCTACCACATATACAGTCTGCTTTGCGACGCAGCTTGGAGCTTTTGCCTTTACCGCCGCCTGTACTTCAACAGATGAATTTACCTGTACTGGGAGTCCTGAGACAGTTGGGCAAAAACTTGTAATAACCAGTGATGCGGCAAGTACCTTAGCAAATTTCTTTATTTTCTTTTGCAATTTCATTATCCTCCTTCATTTTGCAAATATGTTTTATGTATCTCCATAAATTTAAAACAGATTCCCATAGGAATTATATTCTATAAACATAGTACTCTATCAAAGCTGATGGATATTTTGATTTTTTAACTGGATATTGTTCCTACTTTTTATCATGTTTCATCCGATACCGTTCTGTTTTTTGATATGATGGACTCCATATTTTGGATAAATTTACTAAGATGTGACCTACTAAAGCAGTTCCTCCCAAACCGCCAACTACACCAATTGTTTTTTTGGTCAGTTCATACTTATTTTGCTGTGCCATGAATTTCATTCTTTCTGGTGTTGTCATATTGGTGCAATATGTTTGGTAGAATTCAGAACAAAGAGCTTTTTGCTCATTTTCTAATAAACGCTGTTTTTCCAAATATTTTAAAATGGAGTTCAATGATATTTTATAATCCCTGCTTATTGTATTTAAGATGTCAAGTTGTTTTTGGGCTTTCATTTGAACAACTGATCCACCTAACTTTAATGAAGCAAGAATAACATTTGAAAACATTGACGCAATTTCATCTGTTTTATTCTGCGGAACAGAGGGTTTATTCATTAGATATTTCGTTATACTGCTAGTAAGATTTTCTTGATATTGAGGTTGGTGCTGACGTTCACGTATTGTTAGCGGTTTATAATAAAAATTATAAGGATCATCAATATCATCATAAATAGATGAATCGTCATAAAATTCATCTTCAGGAAAATTATCATCAGAAGCATAACGAATATTAATGGCTCTTTGTTGTTCTGTATTTGCACACTGAGGATCAAATACTACGACAACACCAGGATTTGGTTTTTGTTTTTCACATAAATCTGAATTATTAAAATGATATTTCGGTAAAGTGTCAGCTAAATCATCGCTATATAATATTTCATCATTGTATGGGATAATAATTCCATGATTTTTTTCTTCCGAGTATTCTTTTATTACACCTAACATAATTTATCACCTTGTTTAATAATTTTTATTACTATTCCTAGAATTCCCTCAAAGAGAAGCTCTTGCATTTTCTTTTCTTTGATATATTTGTTTTCATTATACACTTTAAAAATATAAACAACAATATGTATTATCAATATTCTGCACTTCTTGTTGCTTTTTATTATAATAGCAAAAAACAAAATCGTATTATTCGATAATATCCTTGACAGCGAAAAATATGAGAATTATAATAATGTCAAATGATATAAACCATTTATGCCATAAATGCAAACTCTCCACGGAGCCAGTATAAACAATCGGAAAGGAGGAAATAAGTTTGACCTCAAAAATATATACTATTACCGCTGCATTTGATGCCGCAGAGTTAAAAAAACAGAATGTTCTGGGAAAGAAAATTGCAGAATCACGTGTTTCTTCCGGAATGAGCCAGAAGGAACTGGCAGGAAAACTGGCATCTTATAATATTTCTATCTCTCCTGCTTCTATCAGTAAATGGGAAAAGGGGGCTGCCCTTCCAAACCCGTATCAGCTCCTGGCTTTGAGTCATATTTTCCAGATCAATGATATGCTGAAGTATTTTACCGGATGCAGCCCGGAACCACAGGACTACACTCCGGAGCTGAGCCAGAAAGGACTGAATCTGTTGCAGATGTTTAAGGAAATGCTGATTGCTTCCGGAAAATATGCACCACATACCCGCCGCAGCATGCCAGCTACAGTTCCGGTAAAGGTGTTTCTGACACCCGCCGCAGCCGGAAGCGGATCATTCTTGAACGGCGAGGACTATGAGATGATCGACTTTAACCCAAACAATGTCCCGGAAGGCACTGACTTTGGTATCCGCGTTTCCGGGGACAGCATGCTTCCGCGGTATGTATCCGGCCAGATCGTGTTCGTGGAACAGTGTAAGGAACTGTACCCGGGGGAGATCGGCGTGTTTGTACATAATGGAAACGCATATATCAAGCAGTATCAGGAAACAATGCAGAAAGACACCTATCCAAAGATTACCCTGTTCTCCCTTAACCGGGATCTGGCAGACTGTGATGTTCATGTAAAGCCTGGCGATGATCTGTTCATTGTAGGCCGGGTATTAAGCTGATTTATTGAGGAGTGGATACGAATGAAGAAAAATAGTGAAAAAGTATACGTTAAGGTGACTTCCGAGTTTGATTCTACCGGATATATGCAGCCCACTTCCATTACCTGGTCGGACGGACGCACTTTTCCAATTGAACAGGTGCGGGATTACAGCCCGGCCGGAACTGCGGATTTCCGCGGAGACTGCTTCACAGTCCTGATCAATGGCCAGGAAAAGCATCTGTTTTTTGAGCGTATCGATCCGCGGTTTGCCGGAAGGATCGGCCGCTGGTTCGTAGAGACAGCATAAGGAGGGAAGCAATTTGAGGACATACCTTGCGATCGACCTGAAAAGTTATTATGCCTCCGCGGAATGTGCTGCCAGACATCTTGACCCTTTGACTACAAACCTGGTCGTGGCAGATTCCAGCAGGACGGAGAAAACCATCTGTCTGGCAGTTTCCCCATCCCTGAAAGCATACGGGATCCCGGGAAGAGCCAGGCTGTTTGAGGTTGTGCAGAAAGTACGTGAAGTCAATGTGGAAAGGCTGAACAATGCGGTAAGATTAAAGAAAGCGTTGATAAAGGACGGAAAGCCCTGCTTATCTTCCACTTCCTATGATTCCCTTGCTATTGCAGCAGATCCATCATTAAAAGTAGGCTATCTGGTCGCCCCTCCGCGGATGCAGTATTATGAGAAAATGTCCCGGCAGATCTATGGGATCTACCTGAAGTTTGTGGCTGCGGAGGATATCGTGGTATACAGTATTGATGAGGTGTTTATCGATGTGACTTCCTACCTCTCCCATTATAAGATGACCGCACATGACCTTGCAAAGACCATAATCCGGGAGGTCTTGTATGCGACCGGGATCACTGCTACTGCCGGGATCGGAACAAACCTGTATCTGGCAAAGCTGGCAATGGATATTGTGGCAAAACATACGGAGCCGGATCAGGATGGGGTGCGTATCGCAGAGCTTGACGAGGACTCTTTCCGTTATTTGCTCTGGGATCATAAGCCTCTCACAGATTTCTGGCAGACCGGTCCGGGAACAGTGAGAAGATTAAATAAGATAGGGATCCATACCATGGGTGAGCTGGCACAGTACAGCACACATTCCCAGGACTATCTCTACCAGGTGTTTGGGATTGATGCAGAGATCCTTATCGACCATGCATGGGGACTGGAGCCGTGCGGGATCAGAGAGATAAAAAACTATAAGCCATCCCTGAACAGCATATCGGAAGGCCAGGTACTCTCCTGCCCTTATGAGTACAGCAAAGCCCGGATCATCGTTATGGAGATGACGGACAGCCTGGTACTCCAGCTTACGGACAAACATCTGGTAACAGACAGCTTAACGCTGGATGTGGGATACGACAGGGAAAACTGTGACAAAGGTATCTATAAAGGGCCGGTACACATTGACCACTACGGCAGGGCAGTACCCAAAGGTGCCCATGGTTCCGTAAAGCTGGACAATCCTACAAACCTTGGCAGCATCCTGATCTCTTCCGCCACAGCACTGTTTGACCGGATCACAGACCAAAAACTTACTATCCGCAGGATCACCTTATCTGCAAACCGGGTGACGCAGGATGAGGGCTTCTTCCAGGTCGACCTTTTTACAGACACGAAGAAATTAGAGAAAGAAAAACAGCTTCAGGAAGCGATGCTGGGGATCAAGAAAAAGTTCGGAAAAAATGCAGTCCTGCGCGGGACCAACTATTTAGACGGGGCTACCATGCGGGAGCGCAATGAACAGATTGGCGGACACAAAGCGAAATAAATGAGGAGCGAAATCTGGAGGTAAGGTTATGGATTACAAAAATACTGTGGAAGGCAAAGAGGTCCAGAAAAAATACAGAGACATCCTAAATTCATCCCGTCCAGAAATTCCTCCGGGACATACAAGGATGGACATCAACAACAGGGCAAAGATCTTCTCTCCTTTTGCGGCTCTCCGCGGATACGAGGAAGAGATCCGCTCTGAAGGCAGGGATCATCTGAAAGGCAGCAGGATTGAGTTATCCGATGAGGAGCAGGGAAAATTATCGGAACAGTTACAGAAAGTAACAAAAGGAATGCGAGTTATCATTCGGTATTTTAAGGAAGGTTTTTATGAAGACATTGAAGGAGTGGTTCTTCGCATTGATCCCATTGAGCAGGTAGTTTATCTGCAGGCCGCGGAGTTTGGGGCTTTGGAGAAGGATATTCCTATAGAGATTTTGTTTGGGGATATCCTGCAGATTCGGGTCACTGAATATTAAGAATTGGATTGCTGCAAGCTGCTGGTTCAGGTATACTATAGTCAAAAAGAAGGAGGATTATTATGTACCAAAGACAAAAGAAAAATGCGCGATATTATATTATCAAGCATTTTGTTTATCTGTTCATTTTCTGCTGCATCATATGGTTTCTTCCATCGAGACCGCAAGCAGCAACAAATGTGACCAGAAAAACCATGTACATCGGGGATTCGTATACCTTAAAGATCAACGGCAAGATCAGAGATGGAAACTGGACTTCTTCCAATCCACGTATAGCATCTGTGACCGGAAAGGGAAGAATACGGGCAAAGTCCAATGGAAGGACAACGATTACCGCACAGATAGGGAAGAAAAAATACCACTGTGTCATCACCGTTCGTATTCCGGTACAGGCGATCATTCCCAATGAAGGATGGGTGGATCTTGACGGTCCAAAGAAAAAGTTTAAACTGAAGGCGACCTTATATCCGCAGAACGCCTATAATAAAAAATTAACCTTTAAGTCGACCGATGAATCTATCGCAATTGTATCCAAGAACGGGACCATTACAGCTCTGAGCAATGGGACCTGTAAGGTCAAGATCACTGCGGCAGACAGAAACAAGTTGAGCCGTTATTGTTATGTCTGTGTGACTGGATGCACAACACCTGTTATTCAAAAAAGTGATTACAAATATGAAGTATATCTTCTGGACGGTCTTGATAAGGACGACTGGTATGCTGAATACAGCAGAGTCATATACATTAAAACAGATAATCCTGATATCAATTCCCTTGACTGGAAAACCTCAAATGGAGTATACAAATATGTGGAGGGGGTCCGAAGATTTGCAGATGTCAATTATCTCGAGATCCGTGACGATCTGGAAGTTGCAAGAGTTGATGGCGGATATATCATGAGCATTGGTTTCAGTGATCCAGGATCGGGAGATACTTTATTTGGCACATGTAAAGGGAAAAATTATATTAATCTGATGGAAAATTCAAAATGTGTTGCATCTATTCCCTGTAAAATAAAGGAATATGAAACAGAGTACAAAAAAGCAGTCAAGGAAATCGTACGGCAGTCCTCAGCTGCAGGCATGGATCCGTTTGAACGCATGCAGGCTGCTGTAGATTACATCGAAAAGAAGCATCCACGATATCTTGCAAATGACGGAACTTATCTCTATACTTTTGCCTCGGAGCCGAGTGCTGAGCTTTGGTTCAAAAGCTGGCGGTTTGATTCCCTTACAACCCCAACAATCCTGTGTTCCATAGCAAAAGAGATCGGTGGTTTTGACAAGATCAGCAACCTTTATTACGATGGGAACTGGAGCGAGCACTGGTATGCCCGTGTGACTATTGGGAACCAGTCAAAAGATTACACGTTTTGTCCGGACGTGAGTACCGGAGATATTGGAGAAATCCAGAAAATAAATTTCATGGATACTTCCAAAATGACAAAAATCTATTAACCAAACAAAGGGCAGAAACAGCATTAAAACTGTTTCTGCCCTGCTTTTATAAATCTATATTGTCCATTTTTGTATTACCACTCTTACGGTAGATTTTCATATATTTACCGCTTGTATCCAGAGTGCTCCGATTCCACCTGGCGTTATGAGTCTGTTTTACTTTCAATTTGACATATCCTTTGTACAATTTTAATGTTCCAGTGCCGGAATTTCCCCATGTATCTTTCCACTTAAAAGAAACGGTGTTCCCTTTACGCTTCGCTGTGATGGGAGCAGTCGCATAGATAGGCGAACCATTGACTCCCAGTTTTTCGAGCTGAAGCCGGACTTTTGTACTGGTAACCCTATTTACAATGACGGAATAGCTTGGCTTGATGGTGACTGTCATATTACTTGAAACAGACCATGTTTTCGTGTAGGTCCCGGTGTATTTGTCGGAAGCAGCCTGAGCTGGCTGGTAAAGCGTAACAGTGATCATGATGGCCAGCATCAAGAACAGTAATCTGGAAAATATACTTTTTCTCTTCATAGTAATCAAATCCTCCTTGCTGTGTTATATTAATTATTGGGGATCCATTTGGCGTATAATGTATTACCGTTTTTTCCATAAACTACACGCCTTAATGGAAGGCGAGAACTTGATGGATTAGGTGTATCGTACCATCCTGAAAAGGTATAGCCTTCTTTTAATGGAGAAGGAATATTAATAATATCAGATTGTGATGGCGCATCGTAAAGCCATGCATAAGTCCCAGCAGTGCCTACAATTGTGTAGGTTTTACTTCCGTTGATAGTGCCATCATTCGCATCAAAGGTTATGCTTCCTGATGCATTTGGGTCTATTGATGTAAATTCTTGCACCCAGTAATATACTCCATTTTCTGACTTATAAAATCCAACTCCCATATATTGATTAGAATCTCTCATCATTTGAGCTTTGTGCCCTGGACTATGTAACCAATCATTGACTACTGAAGCTGGAGAATCTTGCCCCATTGCAATGTTTTCATCGCCAATTCCTGCAGCCCCAACTTCTTTACCGACAGTTGTATTATCGGTGCCGTCTGGTCTTCGATGAGAAAATTTAACAGAAATTTCTTTAGCTCTTATCATAGCTGCATCCTGAAGCGCTTTATTATACTTCAAAGGCTGAACCCCTTCTTTGGCTCTTTCGATATTCGTAAGCCTCAATACTTCTGATGCCATTGCAATTGGGTCAACTGGTTCATCGAAATCATCATCATTGTCACCATAATTATTGTTTCCGTCGCCTGGCTTTGATGTTGGCTCTGGTGTAGGCGTTACTTTTTTCTTGACTTTGATGCTTACACCTGTATTGCTTCCATCACCTTGAACTTTAAACTTACTACTGTATCCAAAAACAAAGTAAGTATTAGTAGTACCTTCGACAGGATTCTTATCCTCGTATTTCGTATACTTGGATGAAACTGTTGCAATTTTTATCGGTGCTGAATCATTTGCTTTGCGATATACTACATAATGCGTTGTACCGCCGGCAGGATTCCAGCTGACATTTACGGTGTTGTTTCCAGTCAGTCCTGCACCAAGCCCATATACGGTTGCTGGAATTGTGTTTGTTATTAATCCTTTTTTATTATAACTTCCATACTTCTTCGTATCCTTATTGTATGCTTTGACAGTATATTGATATTTCTGTCCAACGTTAATTGGATACTTCCTGGAAGATGTATGGGTGTAAGTGGATTTGGTACTACTAAGCGTTTTTAACTTAATCCATTTACTGTTTCCAGCTTCTTTGTAATATACAATATAGC